>TARA_R110000787_G_scaffold22251_2_pt1 | contig 32067 bp, 21 predicted proteins | sample TARA_R110000787 | Tara Oceans TARA_R110000787 (sample SAMEA4397920) | marine metagenome | biome: Polar Biome; feature: [DCM] deep chlorophyll maximum layer (ENVO:01000326); material: water (ENVO:00002006), including particulate matter (ENVO:01000060) such as... | depth 35 m | reverse complement strand
TTAAGTGAAATAGTATTTAGTATTTAGTATTTAGTATTTAGTATTTAGTATTTAGGATATAAGATAATGACAGATATTTTAAAAATTTATTAAGCCATTTCTTTTAGCTAAACCATTTCTTTTAGATAGCAACTATTTAGATCAGTCCTTTTGAATGTTTACTATGCTGCTCTTTAACTACTCGGCAGTTATTTTTATACTACGCATAATATAATGGCTTTGTTGAAAATTTACTGTCGATTAAGGTAAGTTTCCACGAGCCACGGTTTTAAGATATGGTGAAAGTAAAATGGTAGCCCTGACTCCAACGCAAGATAAATACCTACCCTATGTACTGGCGGTAGCGTTATTTATGCAAATTTTAGACGCTACTATTCTAAACACGTCCCTACCACAGATGGCACAAGCATTGGGCGAATCGCCACTACAAATGCAATGGGCAGTCATCAGCTACGCACTTACTTTGGCTATTTTTATTCCTATTAGCGGATTTTTAGCCGATAAATATGGCACACGCCGCGTGTTCTTGTCCGCCATTATCATATTCTGTATCGGCTCGCTATTATGTGCCGCTTCTCCGACACTAGACTTCTTAATAGGCTCACGTATTATACAAGCTATCGGCGGCGCGATGATGACGCCGGTTGCACGCTTAATTTTGGTCAAGTCTTATCCGCGCAATAAGCTGTTGACGGTGATGAACTTTGCGGTAATCCCCGCTTTGGTTGCGCCATTGGTTGGACCGGTATTGGGTGGCTATATCGTACAGTACGCCAGTTGGCACTGGATATTTTTAATCAACATACCCATGGGTGTTTTTGGTTTTATCATGGGCAAAAAACTGGTACCAGCGTTATTTGAGGATACCAAGCGTCTAGATTGGACAGGGTTTTTGTTGTTTGCCGCTGCCGCTTGTGGTTTTACCTTGGCGGTAGAGTTTGGCGCACAAGTCGGGCGTGGAGTTTATGGGCTGATATTTGGACTGCTAGCAAGTCTGTTGCTTAGTGCTTATATTTGGCACGCAAAACGTCGTACAGCTCCGCTATTTCCATTGAGTTTGTTTGATATCCGTACCTTTCGCATTGGTATCACGGGTAATTTATTTACCAGATTTGGCATTAGCGCTGTGCCATTTTTGCTGCCGTTGCTTTTGCAGGTGGTGTTCGAGTACTCTCCCTCGCAAGCTGGCTGGCTACTTGCCCCTATCGCCGTAGGTGCTATCGGCATCAAGCCTTGGGTGAGTAAGATTATCCAGCGTTACAGCTATCGCACGGTATTAGTCTATAACACGACTTTTATGGGTATCTTGATTATCATCTTGGCGCAGTTTAATGATGCGGCGCAGTGGATGTGGTTTATACCTATTTTAACTGTCATGGGCGCATGTAACTCTATGCAATTCAGCGCAATGAACACCATTACTATTGGCGACCTGCATGGTACTCAAACCAGTAGCGGCAATAGCCTGATGGCTGTCAACCAACAACTCGCCATCAGCTTTGGTATTGCCTTTGGCGCTGCGCTGCTCACTCTGCTACGTGAGCGCCTACAAATGGATACATTGACCGCCTTTCAAACCACCTATTGGATATTGGGTGTCTTTACCATTCTCTCAGGATTGCATTTTTTACGCTTAAAACCCGAGGACGGTCGTGGTTTATATTAAAAGTAAGTATTGAAAGGTTGTATTTGAAATATAAAAAATAGACCAAAAAAAGCCAGCCTATGCTTGGGTTATGAGCAAAACATAGGCTGGCTTATTGTGACTCAATGAGAGTTGCTAATATCTAATCGTCATTCATCTGCGATTGGATATAGTTTTGAATACCGACATCTTTCATTAAGTCTTCTTGCGTCTCAAGCCAGTCTTGATACTCTTCATTACCGTCTTTTAGAGTAACCAATAGCTGACGTGATACATAATCTTGCTGCGTTTCACACAAAGTAATCGCATCGGTAATAATGCTAAACTTTTGCTTTTCTAAGCGCAAATTGCAGTCAATCATTTCAGGCACGTCTTCAGCGATAAACATCTTGCCATAATCTTGCAAATTGGGTAAACCACCTAGCAATAAAATCCGTGCAATCAAATCATCAGACCATTTCATCTCTGCGATAGACTGTTTATAGAAATTTTCGTTTAATGATTCTAAGCCCCAATGGCGAGCAATACGTGCATGTAAAAAATACTGGTTGATGGCTATTAACGACTGACCCAGCACTTTATTCAGTGCGCAGATAATGTCTTTATCCCCATTCATATTCTCTCTCCCTATCTATTGGATATTTGATTTAACTATATAGCGATTATTATCCGTTACTATCAAACAAGATTTGAAGAGACTTCAGCCATCTGACTTTGCAAATAATTTGGCAGACCAATCATATCAATCAAGCGTAGCTGCTGCTCAAGCCAATGGGCATGATCCTCTTCCGTGTCTTTGAGCTGCACAACCAACATCTCGCGTGTGACATAGTCATGCGCTTCTTCACACATTGCGATACCGTCTTTAAGATGTTTTTGTACCTGATATTCTAAATTTAAATCAAGCTGTAGCATCTCAGGTACAGTAGTACCAATATTAATCGCGTCGACGCTCATTTTAGGCGTGCCGCCTAACATCAAAATACGACGAATAATTGCCTGTGCATGTAAGGTCTCATCTTCCATCTCATGGCTGATACGATCGTACAATTTACCGTAATGCCATTCTGCATACATCTCAGAGTGGATAAAATACTGATCACGAGCTGCAAGCTCACCACCTAACAAAAAGTTTAAATAATCAATCACTTTAGGGTTGCCAATCATCACTTACACTCCTGTATGTATCATTGTTTGTTATATACATTCATAATTTTGCATATATATAAAGCGCCATTCGTAAACCAATCAGTAAAGATTAAAATCAACGAAGGCCCTTACATATTAAGAAGGATATAGTAGCATAGAGAGAGCTTAACGCTTGTAACGATATGAACTGAGAATCATAACCAACCACTATTTGTATTAGCGTATCAGCAACAGGTGCGATAGCAAACTCCCAATAGAAGTAGCTAGATCTAGTTTTGATGTGGAGTATCAGTGGAGTTATATGGACGCTTGCAACCTACTCTTTAGGTATAATGCTAAAATAATAAATGCATAATAGTGAATATAATCCTGTTTTATCAAGGCTTATACACGATTAGGATGCACAAGTTAGAGCGTAAAGCCTTATAAGTATTTAGCGCTTAAACAGCATAAGACAATACTTCGAGCTTAGCATGATGCTCCTCTAGATAATCATTTACCATAGGCTCACAGCAGCCGCAGCAGGTGGCGACATCTAACGTATCTTTTAAGCCATCTAACGTATCGATACCAGACGCGATAGCAGCTTTTATTTGCTTTTCTTTGACATCATTACAGATACAGACGTACATAAATGGGTTCCTACTGTGATTGACTAACGTGTTATTCGCTATAATAACGATAATTATTAGCATTTACAATAGTGTTTGGTGACTTTTTCAGTCAGGTTAATGACAGATTTATGGTTATGTTGATCTTAATCAATCCATGTAACTGAATATAGTAATCCATGTAAACCGACGGTATCAAAGGTAGTAAAATGGCGACGAACTGTAAATTTGCTCATTTTTTAATCGATTTTAAGGATAACTGCTGTTATATTGTCCTCCTATTAACTAAATATACATTGGAACTGACCCATGTCTAATAATAATTCTATGATACAACCACTTGAGTTGTTTAAAGTATTATCTGACCCTACGCGCTTGAAGATTTTCCAAATCCTATATAATAAAGAATCACGCTGCGTCGGTGAGTTAGTAGAGATACTTGATCAACCACAGCCAACGATATCGCGTCATCTCAACCACTTAAAAAAACTGGGCATCCTAAATTGTGTTCGTGATGGAACTTGGATGTGGTACGAGGTCGCAAATGACTTGCCAGAATGGTGTCAAGACATCTTGGACACTACCTATAAGCAGATATCAATCAAAGAAAAAGCCATGCTAAAACTAGCCTAATGCTAATGGGCAGTGAAAATTTTGCTTAAGTAACTGTGGTTTATATTAGCCGCATAAAAAAAGACCTCATGATAAGGTCTTTTTTTATGCGCTATCGCTAGCACTCTTGATTGAACGTTAAACCAAGTCTAAGAAATCACTGACAAAGGCATTGGCTGGATGATGAATCAGCGCCTCTGAGGTGCCTACTTGCTCGACACGACCGTGATTCATCACGACAATTTCATCAGATACTGCCCTTGCCTCTTCTTGGTCATGAGTCACCATGATGCTGGTGATACCAAGCTCATGATGTATGTCTTTTAGCCAAGTTCGCAGCTCTTTACGCACCTTGGCATCCAGCGCCCCAAATGGCTCATCTAATAGCAGTAGTTTTGGCTTAACTGCGAGTGCACGAGCCAGCGCAATACGCTGCCGCTGACCGCCTGATAGCTGATGCGGGTAAGCGTTTGCCACTTGTGGCAGCTGTACCAAATCTAATAGCTCAGCCACGCGCTTATCAATATCCGCTTTACTGGGGCGCTCGTTTTTTGGTAGTAATGTCAGACCAAAGCCTACATTGTCAGCAACATTTTTATGTCGAAATAACGCATAGTGCTGAAACATAAAACCAATGTGGCGCTTTTGTACCGGTGTATTGGTGACGTCTAGCTCATCAAATAATATCTGCCCAGAGTCTGCATACTCAAGACCGGCAATGATACGCAGCAAAGTGGTTTTACCGCAGCCTGAAGGACCTAATAAAGTCGTTAATTTGCCGGTAGGTACTGTGATATTGATATCATCTAAGGCAGTGAAGTTACCAAATTTTTTATTAACGTTACGAATCTCGATGCTCATAATAGTGTCTCTTATTATTTCTTTTATCGTAGCAGATAGTTTCAATAGTATGGCGTATAGCAATAGTGGCTTCTATAAACCGTTATGATTTGCCTGCCGATTCTGTAACAGTATCATTAGCACTGACTGGCAGTTCAGGCGCACTTATCAAACGTTCGGACTTGGCAAATTTGTGATCTTGTAGCTTGGTCATGATTTGCTGAATAAGTAACGTGACCAAAGCAAGCGCGGCAAGTAAGCTCGATAAGGCAAACGCGGCGGTAAAGTTATAGTCATTATAGGCAATCTCAACCAGTAGCGGCATAGTGTTGGTTTCTCCGCGGATATGACCTGAGACCACACTCACCGCACCAAACTCCCCCATCGCCCTTGCATTGGTCAAAATCAAACCATATAGCAGCGCCCATTTGATATTGGGCAGTGTCACATGCCAAAACGTTTGCCAACCCGTCGCGCCTAACGTTAATGCTGCCTGCTCTTCACTATCGCCCTGCGTTTGCATCAGCGGTATTAACTCACGCGCCACAAAAGGAAAGGTGACAAATAACGTTGCTAAAATAATACCGGGTACGGCATAAATTACCTGAAAACCCATGCTCTCAAGCCAGCCACCAATCGTAGAATTAAGTCCAAATAACAGAACAAACATCAAACCGGCTACAACGGGCGACACTGAGAATGGTAAATCAAGCAACGTCGTCACCAACTGCTTACCTTTGAAATGATAACGGGTCACTAGCCATGCAATGGCAATACCCATCACCATATTAATCGGTAAGACAATCGCAGCAGTAATTAAGGTTAGCCTAATCGCCTGCAAGGCTTCAGGATCAACGAGAGAGGCAATATATAATTCCCAGCCACCCTTAAAAGCTTCATAAAACACAGCTAGCAGCGGCACTACCAACATAATAACCATGAATAAAACCGCAATGATAATAAAGGTGCGGCGTACCCATGGCGTATCTTTGGTTGCTGGGTTGCTTTGGTAGTCGTAGCTATTAGAGATTTGCATTAGCGAGCTCCTACACGGCGCGACAGCTTCCACTGTACGATATTAATGGTCAATAAAATCACAAAGGAGATAAGCAGCATAAATAATGCAACGGCTGACGCGCCTTGAACATCAAACTGCTCAAGCTTACTGATAATGATTAATGGCAAAATCTCAGACTGCATTGGAATATTACCTGCGATAAAAATAACCGAGCCATACTCGCCGGTCGCACGGGCAAACATCATGCCAGCACCCATCAGTAACGCAGGCAACAGCTCTGGTAAAATTACCTTGCGAAATGTTGTCAAGCGATTGGCACCCAATACCGCAGACGCCTCTTCGAACTCAACCGATAACTCCGCAAGTACGGGCTGTACAGCACGAACAATAAAGGGGAAACTGACGACCACCAAAGCCAACCAAATACCTATCGGTGTAAAGGCCACTTGAATATCAAATTTGGCAAACCATTGCCCAATAAGACCATTGGGTGCATACAAAGTCGCAAGAGAGATACCCGTAACCGCTGTCGGTAGTGCAAAGGGTAAATCTACTAAGGCGTTTATTAAGGATTTGCCCCAAAATTCATAGCGTACGAGCACCCATGCAACCAATGTGCCAAACACCATATTGGTTAGCATCGCCAAAAATGACATCCATAAGCTGAGTTTGATCGCTGCCGTGACTTGTGGTTGGCTAATAGTCTCCCAAAATCCCGTCCAGCCCATTTGGGTTGTGGTATAGGCCATCATGGCAAACGGCAGTACTACCAACAGTGACAAACTAAAGACAGTGATACCCATACTTAGCCCAAACCCTGGTAGCACATTGCGCTGACGCAAGCGTGTTAACCAGCCTTTTTTCGGCACGGGTTTGAGGGTAGAAGGTGTTGTTGCACTCATAATAGTGTCCTATTGCCTAGCTGATGGTACTTATCGTAAGCACTCTATCGTATCGATATAAAGAAAAAAGCATGATAAAAAGAGATGATGAATATGCTCATGGTATAAAGGACATAGCGTTGTCGGCCATGTCCTTTATGAGATTGACATAATTTCATGATGTCGTGCGTTACTGATTAATAGTCAAATAATGCAGTCGCTGTACTCAAATAAATTCTTGAATAAGTAACGGCTTTTATCGTCGGTTACTCACAGTACTACCGTTGTTACTGAGGCGCATTAACCGCTAACTTATCAAACAAACCACCATCACTGAAATACGTGCTCATGATCTCATCCCATGTGCCAAAAGCGTCATTTGGACGGAAGGTGTCGATAGGTGGCAATTTATCACTGTTTTTATCAAGAACACTCTTAACACTTGGGCGTAAGTATAAGTCAGCTGCTAATTGCTGGGCCGCATCGCTCCATAAGAAATCAAGATAAGCTTTGGCGGCATCTGTGGTGCCTTTTTTATCAGTGACGGTTTTTACGATAGCAACTGGGCTTTCAGATTTGATTGAGTATTTTGGATAAACAATATCGACTTGACCGACGCCAAAATCTTTTGCTGCAAGGTTGGCTTCGTTCTCAAATGTTACCAAAACATCGCCGATACCACGCTGTACAAACGTCGTAGTCGCCGCACGTCCGCCACTTTCATAGACTTTGACGTTTTTTAGCATGTCTTTGACGTATTTTTCCGCTTGTGCTTCATCTTTATTAAAAGCATGTAAGCCATAACCATAAGCACCTAAGAAGGCATAGCGACCGTTACCCGTCACTTTTGGGTTTGCCATGACAATCTCAACACCCTCTTTGGTCAAATCTGCCCAATCATTGATGCCTTTTGGATTGTCTTTGCGCACTAAGAAGACGATGGTGCTGGTAAAAGGTACGGCATTGTCTGGGAATTTGCTTTCCCAATCTGACTCAACCAAGCCTTTTTTCTCAAGCAGCTCAATATCAGAGCCTTGGTTCATGGTTGCGACATCGGCTTGTAGACCATTCGCGACCGACAGGGCTTGTTTACTCGAACCACCATGCGACTGCTTGATAAGAATATTGCTGTTTGGGTGCTCGCTTTTGTAATGATCAACAAATAATGGATTGTAGTCTTTATAAAAATCACGGGCGACATCGTAGGAGACGTTCAATATTTCGATGTCCTGCCCTTCTGTTGCTGCTGGCGTACCCTCTGCATTGGCAGCTGGCTCAGTTTTTTCGTTGTTGCTACAGCCTGCAATGCCTAAAGTGAGCGCCACACCGGCGATACTTAGGGCACTAAGTGTCTTATTTTTATAACCTGCGGTATATGATGTCATGGCTGCCTCAAAAAATGTCTGATAAGTAATGTAAGTATGCTAACAGTGCTATCTTATTATGTTTAATGATGAATATGTGTATGTTATTGCCAAAATGGAATAAAGAAATGAGAAATATAAGATTATCAATAACTTAAATTTATCCGTAATGCATAGGTTAAATATTTTTAATGATCAAATGCATAGGTTAAATATTTTTAATGATCATTGGCTATCCGCCAATAATTTAGCCATTTGATTCAACCTTTCATCTAAGCATGAATGTCTGAATCAAATGGCTTATAACTGAACAACTTGATTACCTTTGTGGTTACCTTTACTGCACGCTTGCCAGCTTATCAAAACGCCCGCCATCAACAAAAAACGTCTCCATAATCTGTGTCCAAGGACCAAAGACACTGACTGGCTCAAACGTCTCAATATCAAGCAAAGTACCTTTATGGGCGGCAAGTACTTGCTCATTACTAGGACGCATGTACATCTGTGCCATCAGTTCTTGAGCTGGCGTGTCCCATAAACTCTTTAGATAGGTGTTTGCCGCTTCTGTTTTGCCCGCTTTGTCAGTCACCGCATTCACCACTGCAACAGGATTGGCAATCAACACTGAATAACTTGGATAGACGATATCGACTTGCCCTTTGGCAAATTGCTTGGCGGCCAAATGCGCTTCGTTTTCGGTCGTGATAAGCACGTCCCCTAGACCGCGTTGGGTAAAGCTGGTCGTTGCTGCACGTGCGCCATTGTCATAAGTGACGACGTTTGCCAAAAGTTTTTTGATAAAGGTATCTGTTTTGGTAGAGGTTTCGACCGTTTCTTTAAAATGATGCAGACCATAACCGTAGGCACCTAAAAAGGCATAACGCGCCGTACCACTGGTTTTCGGATTTGGTATTACTATAGCTACGTCACTACGTGCCAAATCTTGCCAGTCTTTAATACCCTTTGGATTGCCGCTGCGTACCAATAGAACCATGGTACTGGTATAAGGGACCGCGCCGTTTGGTAGCGCTTTCTGCCAGTCAGCAGCAACCAAGCCTTTTTCGACCAATAGATTCATATCGCTTTCTTGGTTAAAGGTCACCACATCCGCTTGTAGACCATTAGCAACCGACAGGGCTTGCTTACTCGATCCACCATGTGACTGATTGATATGTACTTTGCTGTTGGGATGCTCTTTTTGGTAGCCTTTGGCAAATAAGGTATTATAGTCTTTATAAAAATCGCGTGAGACATCGTAAGAGACATTCAACAAATCAATATCTTGTGACGGCGCTGCTGATTTTTGGGCGCCGTTTTGGGTCTCACTTTGCTTAGATTCAGTAGGGCTACAGCCCGTCATGAATACCGCCATTGTCAGCACACCACCCATTATCAAGGTACGTGGTGCTTTATTTTGAATCACTTGATTATCAGTCATTGAGGTATGACGCAAAGGCTGATTCTTGGATATATTGGTCGTTTGCATAGACGCTCTCGATAATGTCATGCTGCCACTTGTGGACCTTACTATTTTATTAATTCTATAAATAAGGATAACAAAGGCAGTGATGGTAAGAATTTTGGGAGATGCATTGGTTTTTTTGTTGATGAGAGATATGCTAGCAGCATAGATAACAAACGCTTAGTGACGAATACGCTTATCGAGTGGTGAACTTGGCATAAGCACGATGATTAGTAGCGCTATTATGAGTTATTCTGTAGTAGATATTTTCAACAGCTGTTTTTGCGATATAGAGATAAGCCGTCACTTTTGTGTCACTTGTGCTTAAGTTGCCGTATTGCTTACTCAGTAGACGAATATTTGTGTAAGCTGTATCATCGCTGGCGCTGTATAGTCAGTGCTTAATAAAAGAACTACAAATATTATCAATCACTACTGGGGTTACTTTTTCTTGCTTGCTGTGCCTACGCAGACAGAGGCTGCGAATAATGAACCCCAGTAGTTCCGTACTCTTTTAAAAGTGGATTCAACTATAATCGCTGCAAATAAACGACTGCTACCTAAAACTGTTTGATTCAATCAAAAATAGCCATTTTGCAAAGCCATTTTTATCACTTACTCACTTACCCAAGGCAACTTAATGATTACTTCTTTCTCTCGTCCCTCGCGTTTTTTTGCCGCCCTCTCTTTGACGAGTGCAGCGCTGCTTGCTTTGAGTGGTTGTAATAACACTATAAAAGCCAATGTGGATAATCACAGCGTTACGCAACCTGCAGCGACACTCTCGCCTGCTGTAAAAGTCATCGTTGGTGACTATGCTTCTGAGGGTTATGCTAAGCGTACGCAAGGCGATGACTGGGTAGCCGTGATGGTAAAAGCAGACGGTGATAAGCAGATTGACATTAAGATACGTGCGCGCAGCGATGTCAAAAAACCGACCTGCTATTTTGATGGCAAAGCAACATTGATGGGTCAAGATGATGCACACGGCATTATTTTTCAGAGCAAGGTCAATGACAGTACGGCTTTTTTTCAATTTAAAGATGATAAATTGACTATTGATAGCCAAGATAAATACGCGCTTAACTACTTTTGCTCTGGCGGTGGCACATTGGTTGGTGACTATCAAAAGTTGGCAGGTGGTTTAGAGCTCAGCTAACCACGAGATGGTCAAAACGTTCAAATAACACAAAAGGGTCAGACTTATCATCTGACCCTTTTTTATCTTTCATATTGAATATAAATTTTTATACCGCAGAAGCCCCGACCAATTTAACCTCAGCACGCTCATCAAAAGCGATACCAGCATAATAATCACGCAAAATCTGTAACACTTCTGGACGGCTAAAGTTCTCTGGTACATCAAGGTCTTCTGAGAGTGCTTTACGTAACTTGGTTCCTGATACTTTGACATGTTCAGACGCTTCATGCGGGCAGGTTTTATCTGACGCCATGGCATTACAAGCATTACACCAAAACGTCCAGCCAATCTTTAAAGGTTGGGTAATCAAATCATCTTTACCGACGTGGTCAAAAATGGTTTGCGCATCAAAGGCACCATAATAATCACCAACGCCTGCATGATCACGACCAACGATCAAATGACTACAGCCGTAGTTTTGGCGGAATACGGCATGTAATAATGCTTCACGCGGTCCGGCATAACGCATGTCCAGCGGATAACCTGCTTGAATAACGGTGTCAGCTCTAAAGTAATTGTCAATCAAGGTTTTAATGGCTTCTTGGCGCACGTCTGCTGGGATATCACCTGGTTTTAACGCACCCAATAATGAATGTATCAGTACGCCATCACAGATCTCAATCGCAATCTTGGCAAGGTATTCGTGTGAGCGGTGCATGGGATTACGGGTTTGGAAAGCCGCGACCGTTTGCCAGCCTTTATTGTCCAAAATTGCGCGGGTTTCAGCTGGTGTTTTATAAATCTCGGGATATAAGGTTGGAAACTCGCCTTCGCTTAGGACTTCAACGCTACCTGCAATGTTGACTTCACCTTGCTCCAGTACTTGTTGGACACCAGGATGCTCAGGATCTGTGGTGGTAAATACTTGTTGGCACTCATGCTCTTTATCAATGGTGTAGGTTTCTTCCACCGTTAAAATACCCATAATCTCGCCATCTTTCGCCACCAAAGCAACTTTATCACCTTGATTTAGGCTATCCGCTGTCGCTTTCGGTGCAGATAAAGTAATAGGAATCGGCCAAAACAAGCCCGCATTGTCACCACTTTGCAGGCACATATTATCAACCACGCCCTGCCAATCGGCTTGATTCATAAAACCATTTAGCGGCGTAAAACCGCCAATACCAAACATAATCAAATCACCGCGCTCACGTGAGCTGAGCGTAATGGTTGGCAAAGTACTGGCAAGTTTTAATGCTTGGTTGCGAGCCTCACCATTCAATAGTAACGGCTTAAGCTCAGCACTACCGTGCGGAGGAACAAGTTTTGAGGGTTTTTGATCATGGGTGATAGATGTCATAGTAATTTTACAACCTTAAGAGATGAGAAAAAGATGAGTAACTGTAGATAAAAGTCGTAGAGAAGCAATTGGGCGAATAAAGGGATAATGGCAGTACGTTAAAGCTATTTATTAAATAATTAAAAACTGCTCATTAAAATCAGGTATTGAATTCGATAAGCATAGGCTACCTAATTTTCGTTATGAAAATTTATGCTGTGTTTGGATATAGATATGTCTTAAAGGAATTTATGTTTATAGACGCAAGCTTATATGATGTAAATCTGAATGGTTTACCTTGCGACTGGCAATAAAATCGAATACACACGCAAATCATTTTCGTCGCAGCTTTTATGTTTAAAAATAAAATTGAGATTACGTCATGTATCAATATAACTACGCTGACCAAACCTTGGTAGAAGAACGAGTCGCACAGTTTCGCGACCAAACCGAACGGTTTTTGGCAGGCGAGCTGCCAGAAGAGCAATTTTTACCGCTGCGTTTGCAAAACGGTCTTTATATTCAGCGCTATGCACCAATGTTGCGTATCGCCATTCCATATGGCCTGCTAGCCAGCTACCAACTGCGTAAATTGGCAGAGATTACCCGTAAATACGATAAGGGTTACGGACACTTCACGACCCGTACCAATATCCAGCTGAACTGGCCAAAGCTAGAAGATGTGCCAGACATATTGGCAGAGCTGGCATCGGTACAGATGCATGCCATTCAAACGTCGGGCAACTGTATTCGCAACACGACTACCGATCCTTATGCCGGTATTCATCAAGAAGAGATTGCGGATCCACGCCCTTATTGCGAAATTATCCGTCAGTGGTCTACCTTTCATCCTGAATTTGCTTTTTTACCGCGTAAATTTAAGATTGCTGTCGTTGGTACTGCCAATGACCGCGCGGCGACGCAAGTACATGATGTGGGATTGCATGTAAAAACCAATGACGCAGGCGAGCTTGGTTTTGAAGTATTGGTGGGTGGCGGTCTTGGCCGTACACCAGTGATTGGTAAAGTAATTAACGAATTCTTGCCACGTCAGCATTTGCTTAGCTATCTAGACGCTATTTTGCGCGTTTATAACCTGCATGGTCGCCGCGATAATAAATACAAAGCGCGTATCAAAATATTGGTCGAGAGCATGGGCGGTCCTGCCTTTGCGAAATTGGTCGATGCTGAGTGGGAAGCTCATACCAAAGATGGTCCACTGACGCTGACCGATGCCAATTTTGACACTGCTATTGGCTTCTTTAGTGAGCCTGATTATGTTGGTTTTGATGCCTTACAAGTACAGTCTGACTTGCAACAGCAACTCAATGCGAATAAAGATTTTGCCGATTGGTATAACCAAAATACAGTTGCGCATAAAATAGCAGGCTATCGCGCTGTCGTCATTTCGCTAAAGGCAGGTTTGGTCGACGGAACCTACGTACCATCTGGTGATGTCAGCGAATCACAAATGGATGCTCTCGCGGATCTGTCAGACAAATATAGCTTTGGTGAATTGCGCGGTACTTATCAGCAAAATCTCGTATTCTCTGATGTGCAAACCAATCACCTATATGAGCTATGGGAACAGCTGTCGGATCTGCATTTAGCACGTGCCAACATAAACACATTAACAGATATGATTGTTTGCCCAGGTTGGGACTACTGCTCACTCGCCAATGCCACAACTCACAATATCGCTGAACAAATCGAAAAGCAGTTCGATGACCTTGACTATCTTTATGACTTGGGTGAGATTCGCCTCAATATGTCTGGCTGCATGAATGCTTGTGCGCATCATCATACGGGTGATATCGGTATTCTTGGTGTCGATAAAAAGGGTGAGCATTGGTATCAAATCAGCCTTGGCGGTAACTCTAGTAACGATGCCAAAGTCGGTAAAATATTGGGTAAAGCAGTACCAGCCGAAGATGTGGCGATTACCCTACAAAAAATACTGGATGTCTATTTAGAGCAGCGCGTGAGCAATGAGAACGACGTAGAAGCTTTTAGTGACTTGGTCAATCGCGTTGGCGTGGCACCTTTTAAGGAGAAGGTCTATGGGTAATCATCATGTGTTAAACAGCAAAGGTATTGATATCGGTCAAAGTGATACGTGGTTGGCGCTTAATACCGATGAGCTACCAGATGGCATTGCCCTTAGCCATATATCGCTGCTTGAGCTATTACATAAACAAGAAAAATTCGATATCGTATTGCCGCTCACTGACTTATTGAATGCTGAAGGCAAGCTTGCTGGCGGGCTATTACAGCAGCTGAACGAGCTATTGACCGAACATGCCAGCCGTGTTGGCGTTTGGGTTACGTCAAATAATGACACCGATACATTGGTTGGCTTGTCAGAGTTTTTATTACAACAAGATTTGATTGTGATCCATGTACCAGCCTTTACCGACGGACGCGGTTTTAGTTATGCGCAAACCCTGCGTCAAATAGGCTACGAGGGCGAGATTCGTATGGCTGGCAAGTTTGGCCGTGACCAAATTGCTTACCTTTTACGCGCGGGCGCAGATAGCTTTGTGATTAGTGAGCATGATATGAAATCTATCTCTGATATCAGTCAAGCATTTAATGCGCTTGCCAGCAGTTACGATGGACGCGATGCTAGCGCATTACCGATGTTTGCAGGCACTTAGTTTTAGAATAAATCATAAGCACTTATATTAGTTACTTTTCACTCTAATCATTTTTACATGAACTTTCAGCAAGGAATCTACCATGAGCCAATTACACCCAAATCTAGATATCGATCAAGCCAACCAAGACTTGCAAGGTCAAACGCCAGAACAAATCGTAGAATGGGCATTAAGCCAAGCGAAAAACCCAATCATTACCACTAACTTCCGTCCTTACGAGTCTGCGATTTTGCATTTGGTTGCATCGCTGCGCCCTGATATCACCGTATTGTGGGTAGATTCTGGTTATAACACGGATGCGACTTATAAATTTGCCAATAAAGTTATCCGTGATTTAAATTTAAACGTGATCACCTATATTCCTAAGCAAACTGCTGCCCATCGTGACGTGACAATGGAAGGTATTCCTGGTATTGATAACCCACTACATGATGAGTTCACCGATCAAGTGAAGCTTGAGCCATTCCGCCGCGCTTTAGATGAGCTAAAGCCTGATGTTTGGTTCAATGCTATTCGTAAAGATCAAACCGAATTCCGTCAAGGTCTTGATGTGCTTAGCCTATCTAAAGACGGTGTGTTAAAAGTCGCACCGTTGTTTGATAAGACAGATAGCGATTTGGATGTTTATCTTGAAGAACATAACCTACCTAATGAGTTTGATTACTTCGATCCGACTAAAGTAGAAGAGCATCGCGAATGTGGCTTGCATACGCAGTTGTAATTGCTAAATACAGAATTATGATTTAATAAATACAATGCATAAAAATCCCGCTTAACCGGTTTATACCGAGTTAAGCGGGATTTTTTTAGTATCATGATTTTATACTGCTATTCCCTTTCTCAGCAAAAACTACTTTTGATATCTCAAAAAAGAATATACTAATGCCAATTCACTAGGTGAGCCTGCGCAACTGATAACTCATAATAGCAGTATATATTCAATTGAATGACTGGTCATACTATGAATACCTTTCCCCTATTTTTTAAATTAGAAGATCGTAAAGTACTGATTGTTGGCGGCGGTGATGTGGCATTACGCAAAGCTGATTTGCTGAGCCGTGCTGGCGCGTGTATCACTGTCCTTGCGCCAAGCATTAGCCATGAGATACAAGCCTTGCTCAGTGAGAGTAAGCACGCGCTGATTTATGAGAATTATAATAAAACCTATATGACAGATTCGCGCGTTATTATCGCGGCGACTGATGATGAGATGCTTAATCACCAAATCCATACTGATGCCACTGAACTCAACATTCCGGTAAACGTCGTCGATACGCCGCATTTATGCGATTTTATCTTCCCAGCTATTGTTGATCGCAATCCCATCGTCATTGGTATCTCATCAAACGGTAAGGCACCAGTACTCGCACGTTTATTGCGGGCAAGGCTAGAAACGTTGATTCCGCAAGGCTATGGTAAGCTTGCCAAGCTGGCTGGCGAGTTTCGTGGTGACGTTAAAGCCAAAATTCCAACATTGACTGGGCGTCGGCAGTTTTGGGAGCGAGTATTTGAAGGTAAAGTCAGTCAATTGATGTTTTCCGGTAATGAAAACGCAGCCATTGCCCAATTGCAAACTGATCTGGATAACACAGCGGCAAATATCACTGCAAAAAATGCTACAGATGAATCAACAGAAGCCCAAAATACGATGGGCGAAGTCTATATCGTTGGTGCCGGTCCCGGTGACCCAGAATTATTAACCTTTAAAGCATTACGCTTGATGCAGCAAGCGGATATTGTCTATTATGATGCGCTGGTATCACCGCAAGTATTGGATTTATGCCGTCGCGATGCCGATAAAGTATTTGTCGGCAAAAAACGCAGTAATCATGCCGTTGCACAATTGGGCATCAATGAGCTGTTGATTAATAGCGCAAAAGAAGGTCGGCGTGTGGTGCGTCTAAAAGGCGGTGACCCGTTTATCTTTGGGCGTGGCGGTGAAGAGATTGAAAGTCTGCGCTCTCACAATGTTCCGTATCAAGTAGTGCCAGGCATTACCGCTGCCAATGCCGCTGCTAGCTATGCTGGTATTCCGCTAACCCACCGTGACCATTCGCAGTCAGTACGTTTTGTGACAGGGTTTTTAAAGGCAGGCTCGCCTAATAATAACTTCAAAAGTTTTTTGAATACTGATGAAACAGTCGTATTCTATATGGGTCTGCATTCGCTACCGCGCTTGACGGAAGGTTTGATTGATGCTGGGCGTAGCGCAAAGACCCCGATTGCCATCGTCTCTAACGCCAGTATGCCCAATCAGCAAGTATTAACGGGTACACTTGCAAGTATCGTTGAATTACAAGCACAACATCAACTACATACGCCTGCTCTACTCATCATGGGTGATGTCGTAAGCTTACATCATGATTTGGCTTGGTATAATAATAAAAAGACCTCAGAAAACGATAATAACTGGTTACGAGGCGGTACTGCTACAACACCAAAACCAAATCCTAACCAACAAGCGCATGCGCTATCTATGATTGCTAATTTGGCAACAGAAGATGGTGGTCTTGAGCAGTTAGTGATTGATTAGAAAGCGCCCTAAAAGCCCCTTTTTATTTAAAGCCCTGCCAATCTAGTGGTAGGGCTTTTTTCTGATTGCAACAGAGCAAAATCCTCCAATCCTTGCTAGAATAATGGCTGTCTTTTATTCACCATTAAGCCTCATTATGTCTGTATCCGCTGTTACCCCTCTTACTATCCTGCACACCTCTGACTGGCATTTGGGACGCAGGCTTTATGGACGTCTGCGCTACGATGAATTTGCCGACTTTTTAAATTGGCTACAAAACACTATTAGTGCGCAGCAAGTGGATGTACTTATTGTCGCTGGTGATATCTTTGATACCATGACGCCAAGCAATAAAGCCCAAGCGCTGTATTATGAGTTTTTAGGCAAGGTTTCAAAGTCATGCTGTCAACATATTGTCATCGTCGCTGGCAATCATGATTCACCGACATTTTTGGATGCCCCAAGCAATGTACTTAAGTTTTTAAACGTCCATGTCGTTGGTACGGCTTGTGATGACTTAAATGATGAAGTGATGGTGTTAGATGATGCAGCCGGTACACCGCATTGCATTATCGCCGCTGTCCCTTATCTGCGTGATCGGGATGTGCGTGGCAGTCAGGCTGGCGAGTCAGCTCAAAGCAAAGACGCCAATGTTATCAAAGGTATCTGCGCGCACTATGATGAAGTCGCAGATATTGCCAACGCCAAACAAGCTGAATTATTAAAATCGCATAAGCGCCATATCCCTATTATTGCCACAGGGCATCTGTTTGCTGCCGGCGGCACCACTACTGATGATGATGGTGTTCGTGAGCTATATGTTGGCTCGCTTGGTAAAGTCTCCGCTGATATGTTCAGTGAAAGCTTTGATTACGTGGCGCTTGGGCATTTACATGTGCCACAACGCGTCGGTGGGCGTGAAACCATTCGATATTCAGGATCACCCATTGCAATGGGCTTTGGTGAGGCGCGCCAGCAAAAGCAAGTATTGCTCATACAGTTTGGCACGGTGCTAAAAAACAAAGAGCTAACACTGGAAAATGCCTCTGAGAGCAGCACTCATCAGCTGAACAACACCCTTATTAACACTGATAAGACCGTAGAAAAAACCGCTAAAAAAGCAGTCAATCAGGCGGCAAGTTTTATGGATGACCTATTTGCTGATGTCGAGTCTCTAGAAAGTGATCAGCATAGTGAAACGAGTATTGAAGAACCCTCTGAACAAACAGAAGTTATTCTAAGCACTCCTTTCACTTTACCCGCCACGCCACTGCATCATGATACCGCCCGTCAGATGCAAGTTACCTCACTCCCTATTCCAAAGTTCCAAAACTTGGCGCAAGTATCAGGTGATTTGGAAACTATTGAGAGCACCATTAAAGAACTCGTTCATTCAGAATCGGTCTGGTTAGAGGTAACTTATACCGGCGATACTATCGTAAATGATTTGCGTGAGAAAATTGACGAGATAACAAAAGAGTTAACGGTTGAAGTGTTAATCACTAAAAATCCACGCAACTATAATAAAGTACTTCATCAGCAACAAATCTCTGAGACGCTACAAGACTTAAATGAGCAAGAAGTATTTGAGCGTTGTTTAGCCACTCATAACATCCCTGATGAGCAAAGATTGACCTTGCGAGAAGCTTATGGTCAGATCGTTTATGACCTACATCATGCAGATACTCAAGCTGAATAATATCCACAACTCGTAAGCCTAATACAACTAACAGTAAATTATCACTACTATCTATAAAAATAAGACCATGCCATGCGCCTAATTGAACTAAGACTTAAAAACCTCAACTCCTTAAAAGGCGAATGGCACATTGATTTTAGTGACGCCGCTTTTCTTAACGAAGGTATCTTTGCCATTACAGGACAAACGGGCGCTGGCAAAACCACCATTTTGGATGCTATCTGTTTGGCGCTCTACAGCCAAACGCCACGACTTGGTGATATTACTGGCTCTACCAATGAGATTATGACTCAAGGTACAGGAGAGTGTTCCGCAGAAGTCATCATTGAGATTGACGCCAAGCGATATCAGTGTTCATGGTATCAACATCGTGCCCACAAAAAAGCCAAAGGCAACTTATTACCGATTAAGCACGAGATTAGCGAGGTCAAATCTGGCAAGATTTTAGAAGAGAAAAAATCTAAGACCTCTGCGTATATTCAGAATCTTATTGGTATGGATTTTAGCCAATTTACCCGCTCCATCATGCTGGCACAAGGCAGTTTTGCCGCCTTTTTAAAATCTGATATCGGTGATAGAGCGGCGATTTTAGAGAAGATAACAGGTACCGCTATCTATGCTAAAATCTCACTCAATGTTCATGAGAAAAAACGCTTTGAAGAAGATGTGCTCAGCAAGTTGCAGGCAGGCGTTGATAGCTTATCCTTGATCAGTGTTAAAGACGAAAATCTGCTGGCAGCCGAGCTAAAAGCCTTAAATCAACAGCAAAGCACACAGCGACAAACCTTTAAGACATTAAGTGAGCAGCTGCAATGGCTAAATAACATACAACAGCTACAACATAACCTGTCTATTTATCAGAGCGAGTTTGCAACCGCCCAGCAAGCGCAGCAAGCCTTTATTCCAGAAGCCAAGCGTCTAGATATTGCCAACAAGGCATTAGAGATTGATAGCCAGTTTCGTGAGCTTAGCTATAGTCGTGACACGGTAAAAAATCTAGATATTGAACAACAGAGTTTGCTGAGTCAAATCCCTGACCAGCAAGAAACGCTTACGCAAGCTGCTCGCCATTTATGCGATGCCAATAAGCTAGAAAAGCAAGCCGCAGACAACCTGCAAACAAACTTACCCATCATCGCACAGGTACGCGAATTAGATAACAAAATCAGACAACAGTCTCAATCCTTAGTGGAATACAACCAGCGTAAGGACTTATCGGTAGGCAATGTACAGATATTGCGCCAAGCAATACAAAACCATCAGCAAACCGCCGATAGCACCAAAACTCAGCTAAATAATATCGACAATTACTTTGACAACTACCCAGAGCTGATCGACCTTGATACCGATATGACAATCTTTGATACTAGCTGTCAACGATTAAGGGCGCTACTAGAAGATAACGCTGAACTTTCAGCCGCTAGGATGAGTCAACATAGCCATGCCCGCCAGCTACAAGCGGATTTTGAGATATTGTCTAAACAGCAAGATACTGATCTTTCATTGGTAGCGCAGCGGCGCGAGCAACTGCTAAATCTCCAACAGCAGCAAGCAGTGATCATTCAAAAGCAGCCGCTTGCTAGTATGCGCGGTGAGCAAGAACAAATCGATCAGATTATCACACAAATTGAGCAAGTGAGATTTAAGATTACACAGCGGTCTGAGCGAATCAGTCAAGTTCATAATATCAATCTCGCGCTACCGATATTGAATCAAGAATTGACGGTCTTAGACGACTTAATTGCCACTCATCGCGCAGATATTCAAAATACTAAACTTAAAAAGCAAGATAAGCAGACACACCTTCATCTACTACAAAAAGTCGCAAGGCTTGAAGATTACATCGTGGAACTCAAAGACGGTATGCCCTGCCCTTTGTGCGGTGCGCATGAGCACCCTTATGGTCAACATCATCCGCTATTAGATAGTCAGATTGACAATAAACAAGAGTTATCGCTGATGCAGCAGACCCAGCAGCAATTATCTGAGCTTGAGATACTCATTGAGAGTCTAGAGAAAACGTTGTCCAAATATCATATTGACCATGCTACTAAGAACGAAGCCATTAACCACCAACAGCAGCAGTTAGCCCCTTTGCAGCAGCAATGCGAGATGTTGGGCAAAGATATTCAAGAAAGCCTGCTCTCACTACTTGATATCAATAAAAATCATTCAAAAGCGATGGCAGCGATTATCCATCCGCTTTATCAATTGAGTGAGGATATAAATAAACCTGATAGTGATATTGAACGCCCTTTAGCTTTATTAGACATTACCAAACAAAATCTGCTTGAGCAAAAACAGTCTCTTAAAAATATATTAATTCAACATGATGACTTGACACAAAGCATATCAACGCTAAGTATTGCTATAGAAAGTGATGAAAAGCAGCATCAAGCACTGATGAATAAGATCAATAACCTGACGATGGATATCAAGCTACACTCGCAGAAAATAGACACTACTGAAGATAAAATAGCCACCAACTTTTCGGCATTAATCCCTCTTACTAGCAGTATTCTAACTTTGGCAGATAAGTATCCGGCGGATAACTATGCAGAATACTTAAGTATTGATTTTAAAAAAGCAGACGTTCAAAGTGCAATTAAGCAATTGGACGCTAGTATTCATAATAAAACCGTATTAGATAGCAGCGACTATGAGCGTCATATTGACAGATTACGTCAACAGCGCAGCATGCTCAGTCAGCTAAAAAAATATTTTAACGAGCAAAAAAACAGCCAGCAACAGCTAACCAATACCTTAAGTGCAGTGAGCGCTCAAATTGACACTAAGCAAGCACAGCTTTGCACGGATGAAAGCGCTCTAAAGAACCTCGAACATTTGATAGCGGATAAAAACACTGAACTTGAGCTGCTCAAGAGCAAAAGAACAAAGCTTTTTTCAGATAAAAACCCAGAGTCAGAAGACACTCTACTGCGCCACACAGTGGATGACGCAAAAGCCAAACAAGCAAATGCTCAAAGACAGCTAGACAGCACGCAGCAAGTATTAGAGCAATTGCAAAAAAGGCAACGACAGCTATTGGCAGAATTGCAGTCTGCTATGACAGCCCTTAATACGCAACAAGCGGTATTTATGGAGCATCTAGCAGCGGCGCAATTTGTGGATGAAGACGCTTTTACCCTTGCGCGCCTGCCTAAAGAAGAGCGTGATGCTTTACATACTCGTAAGCTTGCGATTGACAGCGCCTTGCAGCAGGCACAGTCACAGTTAGATAGCACCCAACAATCATTAGAGCAGAACCTATCTCTTGCTATGACGAATGTCAGCCAAGAAACGATTGCCGCCCAACATCAGCACATTCAGATGGAGATTGATCAGCTCAGCCAACAGATTGGTGCTATTGTTCAAAGGCTTAAAGACAATGAAAACCAAAAAGGTCAACAAGCAACGCAGCTTATAGCCATTAATGCACAAAAAGAGAAGTTACAAGTTTGGCAGCAGCTGCATACTTTAATTGGTTCAGCCGATGGTAAGAAATATCGCACCTTTGCTCAAGGCTTAACCTTTGAAGTGATGATTAGCCATGCCAATAGCCAATTACAAAAGATGAGTGACCGCTATTTGCTGATTCATGATGACAGCAATCCACTTGAGCTTAATGTGATTGATAACTATCAGGGCGGCGATATTCGCAGCACCAAAAACTTATCTGGTGGTGAAGGCTTCATTATCAGTCTCGCGCTCGCTCTTGGACTATCTCAAATGGCCAGTCACAACATCCGTGTGGATTCGCTATTTTTGGATGAAGGTTTTGGCACGCTTGATGAAGAGTCGTTAGATATTGCTCTAGATACCTTGACAGGCTTGCAACAAGAAGGGAAATTGATTGGTGTTATCTCTCATGTACAGGCGTTAAAAGATCGCATTTTGACCCAAATAAAGGTCGAAAAAATATCGGGCGGCTTTAGCCAAATCAGCGGTCAAGGATGTCGGCGCGTTATGAGTGATAAAGTATGATAGGTTAGCCTGATTGATGACGACATATGATAAAGAAGTACGTTTAAAGGCATTTATTAAATGATACTGGCACGGCTATTTAGCATAAAAACATAAAAAAACCACCGTTAACGAATAACGGTGGTTTTTTATAATCAAACTATCTATTTACTTACTCGATTCGCTATTTGGTCACTAAACCACTTAACTCACTCATCAAGACGGATAACGTTGAGAGGCTGATTTGGCTATCATTATTGCTATCAAGTTTGTCCATTTCAGCAGTAACGCCGGCAAGCTGACTGGCATGACGCGATTTCCAATCACTGAAGGCTTGAATGGCATCAGGTTGAGTCAATAACGTCTCCATCAGCATACGTAAGCTGCGCGATACGTCATTGGCAAGCGCATGACGCGCACGGCGATCCCAGTGGTCTTGCTGCGGCAAGATAGCAATATTATCAATCATCCAATCAAGCTGCAAAACGTGATAGGCCTCAAAGTATAAAGTGGCAATCTCGTCAACTGGACGTTCGTACTGCTCTGCTAAGAGGGCAGCATCAAGGGCATCAACATGGTATGGCAACATTGCAAACATCGATGCATCATTGATAGAAAGACCATCTTCTATCAATCTTGTGGTATCGGCTTGCAAGTATTGTGAAAATTGCTGCTCAATAAATCCACCTGATTTGGTTAGCTTTTCGACACTGTCTTCAAAACGGCTAATCATATCAGCCACTTGCAAATCTTGTCCAAAGGCATTGATAAACCAGACTACTCCGTTTTCGAGTGCATCGCGCAGACGCAGTTCAAGCTCAAGCAGCAAAGTGGCATCGACTTGATTATCAAGTGCTTCAAGCAGTTCCCATGCTTTTGAGACATGGAACACATCACGCGCAATGGCATAGCCGCGCACGATAGTGGCAAGCGTTTGTCCTGTTTCTTCATGCAGACGGAATAATGCTTCGATACCCAGACGGTTGACCACACTATTGGTCATATACGTACTGATGATTTCACGGTGTAAACGGTGCTCAGTCATCTCATCAAAGAATTTTGATGCCAGCTCATCGGGGAAATACTTGCGTAATTCATTAACGAAATACGGCGCATCCGGTAAATCTGAGAGCAGTAAGTTGTCATAAACCCACATTTTTCCGTAAGCCATCACAACGGCTAGCTCAGGATTGGTCAGACCTGTGCCAGATTTTTGGCGTTTAGCAATCTCTTCATCTGATGGCAGATACTCAATCGCTCGATCAAGACGCCCTTCTGCTTCTAACATCTGAATAAAGCGCTGATGATCGCTTAAGTTTGCAGCTGCCCGGATTTGACTCAGCTCAATGGCTTGCGGTTGCAGATAGTTTTGACGCAGCACCAATTCGCTAATGGTCTCGGTCATGCTTTCAAGAAGCTCATTACGCTGCTTCAACGTCATATCACCTTGCTCAACCACTTTGCCAAGTAAGATTTTGATATTGACTTCATGATCTGAGCAGTTGACGCCGCCTGAGTTATCGATAGCATCAGTATAAATGCGTCCACCAGTTTGGGCATACTCGATACGACCTCGCTGCGTGAGGCCTAGGTTACCCCCTTCACCGACGATAGCCGCACGTAATTCGCCACCGTTGACACGCACAGCATCATTGGCACGATCACCTACGTCAGCATGACTCTCCTCACTACTTTTCACATAAGTACCGATACCACCATTCCAAATGAGATCTACTGGCGATTTTAGCAATGCGCTGATAAAGTCATTGGGTGCTAAGCTGTCATCTGAGATATCAAAAACCGCTTTCATTTCAGGGCTGATAGCAATGGTCTTGTCTTGACGTGAGAAGATACCACCGCCTTGGCTAATGAGAGACTGGTTATAATCTTCCCATGACGAGCGAGGTAAGTTAAATAAGCGCTCGCGTTCTGCAAAAGACGCTGCTGTATCTGGATTTGGGTCAATGAAAATATGCAGATGGTTAAAGGCAGCAACCAGTTTGGTATGGGTTGATCTGAGCATACCGTTACCAAAAACATCACCGCTCATGTCACCAATGCCCACGACGGTAAAGTCATCACGATTTTGGATGTCCATGCCGCGCATACGGAAGTGGCGCTTGACCGACTCCCAACCACCGCGGGCGGTAATGCCCATCGCTTTGTGGTCATAACCAACCGAGCCACCAGAAGCAAAGGCATCATCTAGCCAAAAGTTATATTCAGCAGACAAAGCATTAGCGATATCAGAAAAGGTTGCCGTACCTTTATCGGCAGCGACCACCAAATACGGATCATCTTCATCATGACGTACGGTATTGGCTGGCGGGACAATCGCACCATCGACGATATTGTCGGTCACATCAAGCATACCGCGAAGAAATGTTTGATAGCAGGCAATACCTTCAGCTTGGAACACATCACGACCATCCGCCATCGTTTTGGTTTTAACGATAAAGCCGCCTTTTGAGCCAACCGGTACGATAACGGCGTTTTTGACCATTTGTGCTTTAACCAGACCAAGTACTTCAGTACGGAAATCTTCCATACGATCAGACCAACGCAGCCCGCCGCGAGCGACTTTACCGCCACGCAAATGCACTGCTTCAACGCGTGGTGAATAGACAAATATCTCAAACATTGGTTTAGGCTTGGGTAGATTTGGAATATCTGCTGCCAAAAATTTAAAGGACAAACGATCTTTACGCTGCCCATTCGCCTCTCTTTGATAAAAGTTGGTACGTACCATAGCGTTAATTAAATCCAAGTACCAGCGGAAGATACGGTCTTCATCCAAGCTACTGACACCTGCTAATGCGGTGGTAATCTGTGCTCGAATCTGGCTGGTTTTGCTGGCACGTTCCTCTTCACTATAGTTAGGATTCATTCTTGCATCAAATAAACTGCCTAATGCGACACTGATGTCACTGTTTTTGACCATAGTTTGTTGAATATAGACGTTTGAGAACGGTGCTTTCGCTTGCATCATATAGCGTGACAAGGCGCGCAGTACCACCACATCATAAGTATCTAACTTGGTGGTCAATACCAATTCGTTAAGTGAATCACTCTCAACCTGTCCTGCCCAAATTTGCTTTAAGCTGTCTTCAAACTGTGCACGCACCACTTGCATATCAATGGTATCAACGTGCTCTAAGACCAGCTCATACTCCTGCATCCAAATAGGTTGCTCAGGTAAATCAAACTCATAGGTCTGCGCTGAGATAACTGATACCCCGAAGTTCTCTAGTACGGGTAAGACTTTAGATAAGATAACTGCTTTTTGACGACCATATAGCTTTAAGTGCAACTGATTGCTTGCGTCACCTGTCGATTGATACAAGTGCCAAATCATCGGCTGCTCATCGCTAAGTCCAGCCAAACGCTTGGTATCTTCAACGGCAGTACGTGCATCGAATCGCTCTTGGTAAGCGGCAGGGATATAACTTAAAAATCTGCGCGTCAAAGCATTGGCATGCTGCTCACCGACATTATCCAGCAGCATTTTTTGATAGTTATCACTCCACGACTGCATCAAAAAGGACAGCTTGGCTTGGAGCGCAGCGGTATCCACCTCATGCACTTGACCTGGCACTGTACGGACATGCACATGGACGCGGGCATGTTCAGATTCATTAAACTCCGTTGTAAAGCCTGAAGATGTACCACCATAAGCTTCTTTTAGGACGTTCTGTACCTTGATGCGAAGTTCGGTATTGAATTTATCACGCGGAATATAGACCAAGCAGGAAACAAAACGCTGGTAATGATCGATACGGCAAAATAAGCGTAGGCTTTTTTTGTCCTGTAGTTGGCTAATTCCTAGTACTGTCGGGTAAAGATCTTCAATGCTTGCTTGAAACAAGTCATCGCGCGGCAAGGTGTTAATGATATGCATCATTTTATGATACGCATGACCATCACGTGGTAGTTTTGCCATCGCCATGATTTTATTGGATTTTTCGCGTAATAATGGAATTTGTTGCACGCTTAGTTGATAAGCTTGCGCTGTAAAAAGACCAATAAAACGATGCTCACCGATGAGCTTGCCATTATCATCAAACTTATGAATGCCCAAAAAATCCATATAAACTGGACGGTGTACTGGCGATACTCGGCTTGATTTTGACAATACCAATACTTGCGGCGCTGTTAGCAGTCTTTTTAGATTGCTTGGCAGCTCGTCAAAGCTTTTTGAAAGCTGATCTTCACTACCGCCACGTAATAGCCCAAGCCCACTATTGCCAATAGAAAATAAATCCAAATCACTACGGTCGTCTTGGTTGGCTATATTGCCAACACTATTAACCTCGATTCTGTGCCCGTCTTCTAAGCGGTACTCGCGATATCCCAAAAAGATAAAGTGATCGTCCAAGACCCAATCTAAAAATGCTTGAATCTCTTGTTGAGAGTAAAATACTTCCGGCAGTGTTTTTGTAGCAAGCTCCGCTTTTATATCGGTTAGCTTGGCACGTATCTGCTGCCAGTCATCAACGACGACATCAAGTGTGTCTACTTTTGCCAGCAGCATCTGTTTTAATGCCGCCAATTCATCATTGTCTTGATAAGAGATTTCACAATGAATCAAAGACATGTGTGAGGTGCCACTTTCTTGAGCGCTTTCAACTTTAGTGATCGCGCCATTTTCATCGCGTTCGACATTGACGATGATATGATAAGTACGATGCACATCGATGCCTTGCTCTTCAAGACTCATCAATAGCGTGTCGACCAAAAATGGTCGGTCATAGGCAACGATTTGGATAACAGTATGTGAGCTGTGAAAATGCTGCTCTTCTGCAATGGGGTTTAATATGGCAAGCTGCGGATGGCTACGATCATAGGCTTTTAATAGCGTAAAATGATGCAGTGCCATCCCAGCCAAATCAGCATTACTGATGTCCTTTGCAGTCTCTTGATGCAATGGCTGATAGTAGCTATGAATAAAGTGGTCAAATAATGATTTGTCCGCTTGTACATAACTGGTGGCAATATCGCTTATCTGGCTGATCCGCTCTTTTGCGATATTTAGAGAGTTTGGCATATCCTTTGTCCTTGCGCTTTTTTATAAGCTTCTTATTTAGGTGTTATGTCTTATGTATTGTGAATAATTAAGTTTGAACTTATTGAAAATTAGCAATCATGGTTTGTCTGACTCCCGCTATACGAACTATTTTGTGAGGTTTAACAGGTCTATGAGTAAATAATTTCACTCAAGGCTATCTCTCAGGTGGAATTGTAACGCACCTGCTGTCATAGCTAAAGCGTACAACATCATTTCATGAATCAGTAAGATGTCGATAACATTTACTAATGAGACGATTGTGATCTGATACGGCTGAATATAGACGGACAGGCGCATAGCTATGACACATAGTCATGACAAGGGCGGCGTTTTTTTGTTAGAATAGCGCAGAATATTGGACAGTATTTTGCTGGCTCGCTATTAACTCACTTATTATGAATTTTAATGCTAAGGGCAAGAGGTATGATGAATATTTTGGTGATTGGTTCAGGTGGTCGTGAACACGCACTAGCATGGCAGTGCGCAAAAGATAATAATGTAAAAAATATCTATATCGCGCCCGGTAATGCTGGCACCGCCCTTGAACCCAAATGCCAAAACGTCATTTTGGAAGATGCCACTGATGCAGGCGATCACAGCGCTGTTATCAAGTTTTGTCAGAACAACGCTATCGACATGGTCATCGTTGGTCCAGAAGCACCGTTGGTAACAGGCATTGTCGATGCTTGTCGTGCTGCTGGCATCAAAGCTTGGGGTCCAACAGCGTATTGTGCGCAGTTAGAAGGCTCAAAGACTTTTGCCAAAGAATTCATGGAACAAAACAATATCCCAACGGCGGCTTATCAGGGCTTTACCGACGCAGTAGCGGCAAAGGCTTATATCGATGGGCAAGGCGCACCTATTGTAATTAAAGCGGATGGTCTTGCTGCCGGTAAAGGGGTCATTGTTGCTGAGACGATCGAACAGGCGCATGAAGCCATTGACGATATGTTGGCAGATAATAAATTTGGCGATGCCGGTAGCCGCGTGGTGATTGAGCAGTTTTTGCAAGGCGAGGAAGCCAGTTTTATCTGTATGGTCGATGGTGAAAATATCCTGCCAATGGCAACCAGCCAAGACCATAAGCGTGCTTTTGAAGGTGATGCGGGTCCAAACACAGGCGGCATGGGTGCATATTCTCCTGCGCCAGTTGTCACTCAAGAGGTTCATGATAAAGTCATGGCACAAGTGATTCAGCCTGTTGTAGATGCGATGAAAGCTGCCGGTCATCCTTATACCGGATTTTTATATGCTGGACTCATGATTGATGATGCGGGCGACCCGTATGTGATTGAGTTTAACTGCCGTTTTGGCGATCCGGAGACGCAGCCTATTTTGATGCGTTTACAATCGTCAATGGTTGATTTGGTTGCACAAGGACTTGAAGGTAAATTACCGAGCGAAGCCAACTGGGATGAGCGCCCTGCCCTTGGTATTGTCGTCGCCTCAAAAGGCTACCCTGAAACTTCATCGAAAGGTGATGTGATTGCAGGCTTGCCAGAATTAAATAATGACAATCAAAATTCGGTAAAAGTCTTTCATGCGGGCACGGCTTTTTCTCATGAAAATGCTCCTAGCAATGAGAAAGAAGTGGTGACCAATGGCGGTCGCGTATTATGTGTGACTGCATTAGCAGATAGCATCTCAGATGCACAGCAAGCAGCATTAACGGTCACTGCTGCCATTAGTTTTGATGGTGCTCATTATCGCCGTGATATCGGTCATCATGCTATTGCCCGTGAAAACATATAAATAGTAGTGATAAGTAGCACCTACCTATAGCGACTTTTGATAAATTCGACCTAGCGTGATGCTGGGTTGAATTTTTTGATGGGTTATAGTTTTTAAAGGCTGCTAAAACTAATAGGCAAAAAATGCTTAAGAATTTCAGCATGTAGCCTAAATTACAAAGTAAATAACGTCGCTTGGCTAAGCTGCAAAACCTGCCTTCTTTATATGATACAATTCTGTACACTCATAGCACATCTCCCTTGTATTGTAGGTACATCACCCACAAATCAATACCAACTCGATGAAATGACGATATCTATGGCAAACAATACCTCTAGGTCTTCTAATAATAAGCAGTCTATCGATAATTTAAAAACCTCGGGGTTTGATCGTCGTATGTCGATTGCCAAAACCTCATTGAACATCGGTCGTCGTTGGGCAGGTAATAGTGTGTCTGGTATGTTTCTCAATAAAGAAGCACGTACAGCACGTAACCAGATTTTTATGGAAGAACAGGCGCATTATTTGGCAGAAGAGCTTGGTAAATTAAAAGGCTCTGTCGTGAAAATTGGTCAAATGCTGGCGATTTATGGTGAGCATATCTTACCACCTGAGATTACCCGTGCCTTACAAACGCTTAATGATGATACAGCAACACTTGCATGGCCAAAAATCGAGCAGAATTTACAGGATTTATTGGGTAATAAGCTGCAGGAGCTTCAGGTTGACCCTGTCCCTATTGGTACGGCATCCCTCGCCCAAGTTCACCGTGCAACCGTCATAGCCACGGGTGAGCAAGTGGTATTAAAAATTCAATATCCGGGCGTGGCCGATGCGATTAACTCTGATTTGGCTCTATTTAAGAGTTTGTTAAAGGTTAGTAATATCGTTCCACAAACCCGTTCACTCGATGCATGGTTTGAAGAGATACGTGATTTATTACATCATGAAGTCGACTATGAGGCGGAAGCTGACACAACAGAGCGGTTCTATAACCGTTTGATTGACGATGCACGTTATGTTGTACCTAAAATTAACCGCCATTATTCGACCAAGCGCTTACTTTGTATGTCTTATGAGCCGGGTATCAGTGTGGTTTCTGACGCATTGCAACTACTCCCTCTTGAGCGTCGAAACGCCATCGGTCAGGCGGCTATCGAAATCATGATACAAGAAATTTTCGTTTGGGGTGAGATGCAAACGGATCCAAACTTTGGTAATTACCTTGTCCGTGTCGCACGCGACGAAACTGAAATTGATAAACTGGTCTTATTAGATTTTGGCGCGATTCGGCAGTTCGATAATAACTTGTTGACGATTGCTCATAATTTATTACGTGCCGGTTATTATCATAATCATCAATCTATGATGAGTGCCATGACTGGTTATGACTTTTTTGATACCATGAGTGATAAAGTACGTTCAGATATTGCCTCATTGTTTTTGTTGGCAACTGAACCTTTTAGTGATCCTGTGATAAACACGGATATGCCTGCTAATTGTCTAGATGACCAACAGCGCTATATTTGGGCTAACAGTAAGCTGCATACTCGCCTCTCAAATAATGCGACACAAGCGATGCAGTCTTTCGAATTCAATCTACCACCTAAAGAGTTCATGTTTATCAGTCGGAAATTTATCGGTGCTTATACTTTTTTGACTGTGCTTGATGCTCGTACGGATTCTAATAACTTAGTAAAACTATTTTTATAAATTTATTTGTACGTATTTACTCAACGGATTTTTGGACCGCCTTTTCAGGGGCGGTTTTATCTATTGTTATTTTAGTTGCTTAGGCTATTTTATAGTTTTAACTTAACCTTAGCACCTGATAGGAAATGCAATTCTTTTATTTTTTACTTAGGCTATTATTTTAAATACTCACATCAGCTATCATCCACTTATCGAATCTGGTTTGATAACCTTCAGGTTTCTTCATGCTCAACTCCCAACAGGTTTCTTGCCGTGCTAAGTATTTAACTTCAAAATGTGTACGCTGACTGCTGCTTTCAACCTGACTACGCGTATTGGGTAGACACCAAACTTTATTCGCTTGATGCTCAGCATTGTCCACATATGTTTCGATGTTGGTTGCCAATATTATTTCCCCACCTACCTGTAAGCGTGACAGTAAAAACTCAAAAAATGGCATATTAAGCCATTGTTGATTGGGATTGTGCTGCTCAGGATTGGGATATAAGATATAGATACTATCGATACTATTTGGCGCAATTGCATGTACGATCCATGCAATTGCATCAGCATGAATAGCGGTCAAATTGGCAGAATTCTGCTGCGCTGCCAATTTTTTAAATGCCTCAAACTTATTGCGCGTACGCTCAATCGCAATCAGATGCTTATCAGGATTTTGCATGGCA
>TARA_R110000787_G_scaffold47085_20_pt1 | contig 32088 bp, 30 predicted proteins | sample TARA_R110000787 | Tara Oceans TARA_R110000787 (sample SAMEA4397920) | marine metagenome | biome: Polar Biome; feature: [DCM] deep chlorophyll maximum layer (ENVO:01000326); material: water (ENVO:00002006), including particulate matter (ENVO:01000060) such as... | depth 35 m | reverse complement strand
CGGCAGGCCCGCCGCGGCCGCGCGTTCGGCGGCCAGCTGGGTTGGGGCGGAGATGGTGACGAGCAGGGGGCAGTTGGCCAGCACCGCCTTTTCCACCAGTTCATAGGAGCAGCGTGAGGACAGCAGCGCGAAGCCGCCGTCCCAGTCCGCCTCCATGCGCGCCATCGCGCCGATCAGCTTGTCGAACGCATTATGCCGCCCGACATCCTCGCGCACCAGTCGGATGATCCCGTCCGCGCCGACCCAGGCGGCGGCATGGGCCGCGCCGGTCGCAGCATTCAAGGGCTGGTGATCGCGCATGTCTGCCAGCGCGCGGAAGATCGCCGCCCGGTCGGCCCTGCCCTGCGCCGTCACGCGCGGCAGCGGCCGGATCGCCTGTTCGAGATTTTCGATGCCGCACAGGCCGCAGGAGGAATCCGACGCGCGATGCCGCACTCGATTCAGCAGCCGCTCAACCCGTTCGGGCGGCAGGGTGGCGCGGGCCACCAGCCCCTGCGCCGTTGCATGGACATCGACAGCGAACGCCCCGTCGCCCGGCTCGATCAGCCGTTCGGCCATGGCAAAGCCCAGCACCAAGTCATCGATGTCGGCGGGCGTCGCCATCAGCACCGCATAGCCGATGCCGCTAAACTCGATTGCGACCGGGACTTCCTGCGCCAGTGCCCGATCAATCGGCTGCGTCGCACCATCAGGAGTCAGCCGATCGAACCGCATCATACTATTGTCCGCGTGGCTGTCCATCATCGCGGGGTAGCGATGGTCAGCCTGCGTCGCAATGCCCCGCCTCATTCACCGCGTTGAACGGCGTCGCCTGGTCCTGCGGCACTGGCCTGGTGCCTGCAAGCCGGGCAACGGCCGCCGCGACGATGGGCGAGAAGCGGCCGGGCTGCTCGCTTGCCATGGCGATGATCCGCTCTTTCATCCGGGGATCCCAGAAGCTCGCCAGATGCTCCGCCAACGCCTCGACCGCCTTGGCGTCGCCCATCGTCTCCAGGTTGCGGGCGATCTGATGCGCCATATAGACCAGCCGATCGGCGGTGGACATGATCTGGGGTTCGTCGTTCATCGACCCGGTCCTATTCCGCCGCTTCCAGGGGTGCGATGCGACGGCTCATCCGCGCCTGGCTGGCGTAATCCTGCTGCCAGTCGCTGGGGCCGTTGGATGGCATCACCTGCACCGCCGTCACCTTATATTCGGGGCAGTTGGTGGCCCAATCGCTATAGTCGGTGGTGATGACGTTCGCCTGCGTCTCTGGATGGTGGAAGGTCGTATAGACGACGCCCGGCGCGACCCGCTCGGTCACCTGCGCGCGTAATGTCGTTTCGCCCGCCCGGCTGCGCAATGTCACCCAGTCGCCATCCTTGAGGCCGCGATTATCGGCGTCGGACGGATGGATTTCCAGCCGATCCTCCGGGTGCCAAGCAGTGTTGGCCGTCCGCCGCGTCTGCGCGCCGACATTATAGTGGGACAGTATGCGCCCGGTGGTCAGCAGCAGCGGGAAGCGCGGGCCGGTCTTTTCGTCGGTCGGCACATAATCAGTGACGACGAACTTGCCCTTGCCGCGCACGAAGCCGTCGGCATGCATGGTCGGCGTGCCGTCGGGCGCGGCGTCATTGGCGGGCCATTGCAGCGACCCTTCCGCCTCCAGCCGGTCATAATGGACGCCCGCGAAGGTCGGGGTCAGCGCTGCGATCTCGTCCATGATCTGCGAAGGGTGATCATAGGTCCAGTTGAGGCCCATGGCGTTGGCGACCAGTTGCACGATCGCCCAATCGGCATGACCGTTCAAGGGGGCCATGACCTTGCGCACCCGCTGGATGCGGCGTTCGGCATTGGTGAAGGTGCCGTCCTTCTCCAGGAAGGTCGATCCGGGCAGGAAGATATGCGCGTAATTGGCGGTTTCGTTGAGGAACAGATCCTGCACCACCACGCATTCCATCGCCGCGAGGCCCGCCGCGACATGATGGGTGTTGGGGTCGGACTGAAGGATATCCTCGCCCTGCACGAACAGACCCTTGAACGTCCCGTCGGTCGCGGCGTCGAGCATGTTGGGGATGCGCAGGCCCGGCTCGGCATCGAGTGACACGCCCCAGGCCCGTTCGAACAGGCTGCGCGTTGCGGTGTCGGACACATGGCGATAGCCCGAAAATTCATGCGGGAAGCTGCCCATGTCGCACGCGCCCTGGACATTATTCTGGCCCCGCAGCGGGTTCACGCCCACGCCTTCGCGCCCGACATTGCCGGTCGCCATGGCAAGGTTGGCGATCGCCATGACGGTCGAGCTGCCCTGGCTATGTTCGGTGACGCCAAGGCCATAGTAAATGGCACCATTGCCGCCGGTGGCATAGAGGCGGGCGGCTGCGCGCACCTCGTCCGCCTTCACGCCAGTCAGCGGCTCGATCGCTTCGGGCGAGCGGGCGGGTTGCGACACGAACTCGGCCCAGTCGGCAAACTCATCCCAATCGCAGCGTTCGCGGATGAACGCTTCGTTATACAGTTTCTCGGTGACGATCACATGCGCCATCGCGGTCAGCATCGCGACATTGGTGCCGGGCCGCAGCGGCAAATGATGATCCGCCTCGACATGGGGGGATTTCACCAGATCGGTGCGGCGCGGATCCATGACGATCAGCTTAGCGCCTTGGCGCAGGCGCCGCTTCATACGGCTGGCGAATACGGGGTGGCCGTCCGTCGGGTTCGCGCCGATGACGAGGATCACATCGGCCTGCATCACGCTGTCGAAATCCTGCGTGCCCGCCGAGGTGCCGAAGGTCTTGCTCAAGCCATAGCCGGTCGGCGAGTGGCAGACGCGGGCGCAGGTATCGACATTGTTGTTGCCGAACCCCTGGCGGATGAGCTTCTGCACCAGGAAGGTCTCTTCATTGGTGCAGCGGCTGGACGTGATGCCGCCGATGGAGCGGGTGCCGTACTTCGCCTGGATGCGGCGAAATTCGGATGCGGTATGGGCGATGGCTTCGTCCCACGACACTTCGCGCCACGGTTCGCTGACCGAGGCGCGGATCATGGGGTTGAGGATACGGTCCTGATGTTGGGCATAGCCCCAGGCGAAGCGGCCCTTGACGCAGCTATGGCCGCGATTGGCCTTGCCATCCTTCCACGGCACCATGCGAACCAGTTCCTGCCCACGCATTTCCGCGCGGAAGGTACAGCCGACGCCGCAATAGGCGCAGGTGGTGACGATGGCGCGATCGGGCGTGCCGACCTCGACCACCTTCTTTTCGATCAACGACGCGGTCGGGCAGGCCTGAACGCAGGCACCGCAGGAGACGCATTCCGAGCCGAGGAAATCCTCACCCTGCGACGCGGCGACCTTCGAGTCGAACCCCATGCCCTCGATGGTCAGCGCGAACGTCCCCTGCACTTCGTCGCAGGCGCGCACGCAGCGGGAGCAGACGATGCATTTGCTGGGATCGAAATCGAAATAGGGGTTCGACTGGTCCTTCGCCTGCCCCATATTGGTCGCGCCGTCATAGCCATAGCGCACCTCGCGCAGGCCGACGGCGCCAGCCTGATCCTGCAATTCGCAATCGCCATTCGCGCCGCAGGTCAGGCAATCGAGCGGATGGTCGGAGATATAGAGTTCCATCACGCCGCGGCGCAGCTTTTTCAGCCGCTCGGTCTGGGTGCGGACCACCATGCCTTCGGCGACCGGCGTGGTGCAGGAGGCGGGATAGCCGTTGCGGCCCTCCACCTCGACCAGGCAGAGGCGGCAGGAGCCGAAACTCTCGACATTGTCGGTCGCGCATAGCTTGGGGATGGAGCCGCCCAGCAGCGAGGCGGCGCGCATAATGCTGGTGCCTTCGGGCAGGGTCACGGCCTGCCCGTCGATGGTCAACGAGACGCTTTTGCCCGTGGCGATGGCCGCCGGGGTGCCATGATCGGTTTCGCGGGTGTAGGTCATTCCGCAGCCTCCTGAACGGGCTTGGCCAAGCCGAAATCCTCTGGAAAATAATCGAGCGCGCTCAGCACCGGATAGGGGGTGAAGCCCCCCAGCGCGCAGAGCGAGCCATATTTCATCGTGTCGCACAGATCGCGCAACAGGTCGGATTGCGCATCGAGCGAGGTGTCGATGCGGGATGGGGAACGAGAATAAAGCGCCTTGCCTAACGCCCCGTCATCCCAGCGTAGGCTGGGATCTCTCTTTTCTTCTGCGCCGCCTGCAAGAAGTGAGATGCCAGCGTTCGCTGGCATGACGGCGGGTGGCCGCATCCCGATAATCCTATCGACAATCTCCACCCCGCGCGTCGATCCGATGCGGCAGGGCGTGCATTTGCCGCAGCTTTCCACCGCGCAAAATTCCATCGCGAAGCGCGCCATATGCGCCATGTCGACGCTGTCATCGAACACGGTGATCCCGGCATGGCCGATGAGGCCCCCGGCTGCCGCAAAGGCTTCATAATCGAACGGTAGATGGAACATGCTGGGCGGGAAATAAGCGCCCAGCGGTCCGCCCACCTGCACCGCACGGACCGGACGACCGCTGGCGGTGCCGCCGCCGATAGCGTTCACCAGTTCGCCCAGCGTGATGCCGAAGCCGATCTCATACAGGCCGCCATGCCGCACATTGCCCGCCAGTTGCACCGGCATCGTGCCGCGCGACCGGCCGAAGCCGACGCCCGCATAGGCCTCCGCCCCTTCCGCCAATATGAACGGCACGGCGGCGAGGCTGAGCACATTATTGATGACGGTCGGCCGGCCGAACAACCCTTTTAGCGCGGGCAAGGGCGGCTTGGCGCGCACTTGGCCGCGCTTGCCCTCGATCGAATCGAGCAGCGCCGTTTCCTCGCCGCAGACATAGGCACCCGCGCCCTCGCGCACTTCCAGCGTGAAGGGCGCGATCCGCTGCACCGCGCGCTCGATCGCCAGCCGCATCGTGTAAATGGCGAAAGGATATTCGGAGCGGATATAGATATAGCCATGGTGCGCGCCGACGGCATGGGCGGCGATCGCCATGCCCTCGATCAGGCAATAGGGGTCGCCCTCCATCAGCATCCGGTCGGCGAAGGTGCCGCTGTCGCCCTCGTCCGCGTTGCAGACGATATATTTCTCCGCGCCCGGCGCATCCAGCACAGTTTGCCATTTGATGCCGGTGGGGAAACCCGCGCCGCCGCGCCCGCGCAGGCCCGACGCCTTGACCGCATCGACCACCGCCTGGGGGGCAAGCGCACGCGCCGCGTCCAGGCCTTTCCACCCACCCTGCGCCACATAATCGTCCAGGCAAACCGGATCGATCACGCCGCAACGGGCGAAGGTGAAGCGCTGCTGCCCGGCAAAGAAGGGCAGCGCGTCGATGCGTCCCAGCCGGTTGGCGTGGCTGCCATCCAGCACCGCCGCGACATCGCCCGGCCCCACCGGGCCATAGCCGATGCGGCCGTCCGCCGTCTCGACCTCGACCAGCGGCGCGATGCTGAACAGGCCGCGCGATCCGGTGCGGATGACGTCGCACCCGGCTTCGGTAAAGGCCTGCGCGACGTCATCCGCGCCCAGCGCGACCGATGCCATGTCGCGGCTTACATAGATTTTCATGCCGCCACCGCCGCCGCGATTCGCTCCAGCGCTGCCATGTCGATCCGCGCCACGGGACGACCATCCACCAGCGCATTCGGCCCGATCGCACACAGGCCCAGGCAATAGACCGGCTCCAGGCTGACCGCGCCATCGCCGCGCGTCTGCCCCATCGCCACGCCCAACCGCTGCGCCGCCGCTGCCTCGATCGCTGCGCCGCCACGCGCCTGGCAGCTTTCGGCGCGGCACAATTTCACCACATGGCGGCCCTGCGGCGTCCGACGAAAATCATGATAGAAGGTGACGACGCCATGCACATCGGCGCGCGAAAGGTTCAGCGCTTTGGCGATGACCGGCACGATCGAATCATCGATATGCCCGGCCTCTTCCTGCACGGCATGGAGCAGCGGCAATAGCTGGTCGCGCGTCGCGCCATGCTGCGCCGTCCAGCCTTCGATAAATGCATCCATTCCGATACCCTGCCTTGTTGGCCGTAATTTTGCGCCATAGTGCGACGGCGGGACATGTCGGTCAAATCGAAGCAGGCGATGCTTGATAGAGATTGTCTATCAAGCATAAGACACGCCCTGACGGAGGGGTGTCGCGCTATCGAGAGGGGGACACCCCTCCGTCTGCGCTTCGCGCAGCCACCTCCCCTTACAGGGGAGGATTGTTTTTGCGCTAGACGATTGCAAAGCCCGGCGGCAGGCGCAGTTCCCGCGCCACGGCCAGCACCGCCTGCGCCAATGGCCCCATCGGCGCGCTGTCGGATACGATGACGCCGACCCGGCTGCCCTCCCCCATGTCCGGCAGCGGAGCCATGCGCGCCCAGCGCAGCCCGTCCAACAGCGCGGCATGGCTGTCGGGAATGATGGGACAGAGCCGCCCCTGCTGCACCAACCCCAGCAACGCGACATAGCTGTCCGCCGTCATCAGCGGCCGCAGCGCAAGCCCGCGCTCGGCCAGCCGCGCGTCCAATATCCGCCGGTTCTGCATCCCCTGATGCAGCAGGCAGAGCGGCAGGCTGGCGAGGTCCGCCCAGTCGATGACGGCGGGGATCGGCACGCCGCCCACCGCGCTTACCAGCATTGCGCGCTCGGCATAGAGCGGCACCGACAGCGCATGGGCGGGTGGCTCGAAATCGAGATAGGTGAGGCCCGCGTCCAGCTCGAACGCCGCCAGTTCGCGCTCGATCTGGCGCGATGTCAGCGCCCGCACCGAAATGTTCAGCCCCGGATACCGTTCCAGCATCGCCGTCGCGAGGCAACCGATGGCGGGCATGGCGGCGGGGATGGCACCCAGTCGCAACTCGCCCTTCAAAGGTCCGCGCGCGGTTTCCGCTGCCTGTCCCAGCGCCTCGGCCGCCGCCACCAATTGCCGCGCCCAGGGCAGGATCGCTTCGCCTTCCGGCGTCAATCCGCCATATTTGCGGTCGCGGCGGATGAGGCGCTTGCCCAATTGCGCCTCCAGCGTGGCGATCCCCGCCGACAGCGTGGGTTGCGACACATGGCATTGCGCCGCCGCCCGCGCGAAATGGCCTTCGCGCTCCAGTGCCAGAAAATATTCGACAAGCCGGGTCTGCATCGCTTTGCTATAGTCCTTATAGAGCAGAGCTATCAAGGAAGCGCTATGGCGGCAGGACGGATATTGGGCGCGGTGCTGGCGGGGGGACGGTCCAGCCGCTTCGGCAGCGACAAGGCGATGGCGCAGATGCCCGATGGCCGCACCCTGATCGACCATGCGATGGCGGGCCTTGCCCCCCATGTCGCGCACGTGGTGATTTGCGGGCGCACAGGCGGCCTGCCCGATCGGCCAGCGCCCGACATGGGGCCGTTGGGCGGGCTTAGCGCGGCGCTGCACCATGCGCTGGTCCAGGGTTTCGATGGCGTCCTGACCACCGGCTGCGACATGCCGCTTTATCCGGCAGAGTTGCCCGCCGCCTTGATCGGCGAGGACGCCGCGATCCTCAAGGGCCAGCAACTGCTTGGCTGGTGGCCCGCTACGCTTGCGCCCGATCTCGACGCCCATCTGGCGGCAGACAATAACCGCTCCATCCATGGCTGGCTCGACCGCATCGGCGCGCGCGTGGTGGATATGCCGTGGCTGGCGCTGCCCAACATCAACCGCCCGGAAGACCTGACGCATTGGGCGGAAGACGACTGACGTCGGCGCCCGGCTGTTGCGAGAGTGGCCAACTCGGTCTATGATCGCGTTGCCGACCCACGAAAAGGAACCCGCCATGGACATCGCCCTGACCGCTTAGCCCGCCCGCTCTGCCTTCAGGAAAGCCTGTGTCCATGCCTGCCATACTCCTTTCGACCCTTGGATGGTCCGCGCCCGACGGCACCGCCGTTCTGGCCGGTCTCGATTTCCGCTTCGCCCCCGAACGCATCGGCCTGATCGGTCGCAATGGCGTCGGCAAATCCAACCTGCTCGCGTTGATCGCCGGGGAACGCACCCCGACGCACGGGCATGTCACGATCGACGGGCGCATCGCCGTGCTGCGCCAAAATCTTGAGCCAGCGCCAGGCGCGACCATTGCCGACCTGTTCGATGCGCGTGAAGCTTTGGCGGTGATCGACCGGGCGGAGGTGGGCAGCGCGACGCTCGATGAACTGGATGCCTGCGACTGGACATTGCCCGCGCGCATCGCCGATGCGCTGGCGGACGTGGCGCTGAGCACCGATCCAGCAACGCCGCTCGCGACCCTGTCAGGGGGCCAGCGCACCCGCGCCGCGCTCGCCGCCGCGCTCTTTACCCAGCCCGATTTCCTGCTGCTGGACGAGCCGACCAACCATCTGGATGCCGAAGGCCGGGACGCAGTCATCGCGCTGCTCGCGCGCTGGCGCGGCGGGGCGATCGTCGTCAGTCATGACCGCGCGCTGCTGGAGACGATGGACGCCATCGCAGAACTCACAACGCTCGGCATCGCCCGCTATGGCGGCAATTGGTCCGCTTATGCGGCGCGCAAGGCGCTAGAACTGGCCGCTGCGCACCATGATCTCGACCATGCCGAAAAGCAGGCCTCGACCCTGTCGCGCAAGACTCAGCAACTGACCGAGCGCAAGCAGCGGCGCGATGGCGCAGGCAAGCGTGACGCGGCCAAGGGCGGCATGCCCCGCATCCTGATGGGCCAGCGCAAGCAGCAGGCCGAACAATCGGGCGGCGATGCGGTGCGCCGCGCCGGGCAGCAACAGGACGAAGCGCGGCAGGCGATCGACGCGGCGCGCGCACGGATCGAGATATTGGAGCCTATCCGCATCGCCCTGCCCTCCGCCAACGTCGCGCCGGGCCGCATCATCCTGACGCTCGACGCGGTAACGGCGGGTCATGTGCCGGATCGCCCGATCCTGCACGACATCAGCCTGACGATCAGCGGGCCGGAGCGGGTGGCGATCACCGGGGCGAATGGGTCGGGCAAATCGACATTGCTGCGCCTGATCGCGGGTGATTTATCGCCCATGGCGGGCCGGGTTCACCGCCCTGTCGATTGCGCGCTACTCGATCAGGACGTTGCCCTGCTCGACCCGATGCGCAGTATCGCCGACAATTTCGCGCGGCTGCATCCCGGCACGACCCGCAACGCGGTGCATTCAGCGCTTGCCCGCTTCCGGTTTCGCGCTGACCTGGCGTTGCAACAGGTGGGGACGTTGAGCGGCGGGCAGCGATTGCGCGCGGGGCTGGCCTGTGTGCTGGGTGGGACCGCGCCGCCGCCCCTTTTGCTGCTGGACGAGCCGACCAATCATCTCGACCTCGATTCCATCGCGGCGATCGAACAGGGGTTGAACGCCTATGACGGCGCGCTGCTGGTGGTCAGCCATGACGCGGCTTTCCTGGATGCGATCGGCATTACCCGGCGGATCGCCCTGCCGCTTTAATGGGCGGCGGACACGTCGACCACGCCTGTCGGCCGCGGGGCGAGCCAGACGATCGCGGTCGCCACGAACAGGACCAAAGCCGACAAGAAGAAGACATGATCCACCGCGATCACCAGAGATTCCTTGTCCACCAGATTGGCGATCACCTGCCGCGCCTGTTCCAGCGACAGGCCCATGTTACTAAGCTGCGCCTGCGTATCTGCTGGTTGCAGCGTGCCTGCCATTTCGCTGCGCGAGACACGCTGGCCATCGCCCCATCCCGTCAGCACCAGTGACGTCGATATCGCTAGCGCCATAGTGCGCAGGAAATTTTGCAGGCCCGCCGCGGATGCGGTCTCATTAGGCCTTACAGATCCCAGCGTCAGCGTGGTCAGCGGGATCATGAAGAAGGGCATGGCAAAGCCCTGGATGAACTGCGGCGCGGCCATCGACCAGAAATCGATAGAGCTGGTCCAGTGCGCCCGCCACAAGGTCATCAGCCCCAGCCAGAAGAGCGCGCCTGAAATCATGATGCGCGGATCGACCCGGCCCATCATCGCGGCGGCGACCGGCGCGGCGATGAGCGCCGCCACCGCCGTCAGGGCGGTCAATAGACCGGCGTCAGTGGCGGTATAGCCCATCGACGTCTGAAGCCATTGCGGGATGACGACGATGCCCGCGAAATAGGCGCCAAAGCCGAGCGCCAGCGAGAAAACGCCCGACGTGAAACCGATATGGCGGAATATCCGCAGATCGACGATCGGATGCTCCTCAGTCAATTCCCAGATGATGAAGGCCGCAAAGCCGATCGCGGCCAAGATCGCCAATATCACGATCAACGGATCGCTAAACCAGTCATGGTCGCGGCCGATATCCAGCATGATCTGCAGGCAGCCGATCCAGAACACCAGCAGGAACAGCCCCATCCGGTCGATCGGCAGGCGCGCCGTTTCGGTTTCCACTGGGCGCAGCAGCGCCATCGCCGCCGTCACGCATAGAATGGCGATCGGCACGTTGATGAAGAAGATCCAGTGCCAGCTCCAATTGTCGCTGATATAGCCGCCGATGATCGGCCCCATCGCCGGGCCGAGCAGCGTGGTCATCGCCCATAGCCCCATCGCCCGCGCGCGTTGGTCAGGCGGAAAGATGCGTAGCAAGAGCGTCTGCGACATCGGCATGATCGGCCCGCCGCACAGCCCCTGGCCGATGCGGCACGCCACCAGCATGGTGAGCGACATGGACAGGCCGCACAGCACCGAGAAGATGCCAAAGCCGATCATCGCCCAGATGAACATCTTCACCACCCCGAACCGCTGGGCGAGCCAGCCGGTCAGCGGTACGCAGATGGCCTCCGCAACGGCATAGGAAGTGATGATCCACGTTCCCTGGTCGGGCGTGATACCCAGATTGCCCGCAATATGGGGCACCGAGACATTGGCAATGGTCAGGTCGAGCACGACCATGAAATTGCTGAGCGCCAGCACCAGCCCGGCCAACGTGCGCTGACGCGGCGTCAGCCGGGAAAAGATGCTGTCCTCGTCGCTCATGTGCCGACCTTTCAGCGACCGGAAAGGTCGATCTCGACCTCCGTGGAGAGACCCACGCGCAGCGGGTGTGCGGCCAGTTCCTTAGGGTCGAGCGCGATGCGGACGGGCAGGCGCTGGACCACCTTGATCCAGTTTCCGGTCGCATTCTGCGCCGGGATCAGCGAGAGCGATGCGCCGGTGCCACCGGAAAAGCCGGCGACCTTCCCATGATAGACGACATCGCCGCCGTAAATATCGGCGGTCACGGTGGCGGGCATGCCGACCTTCACCTGGCCCAGTTGCCGTTCCTTGAAATTCGCGTCGACATAGACCTGGGCCAGCGGGACGATCGTCATGATCGGGCTACCCTGCGCCACGCGCTGGCCGACCTGGACCTGTCGCTTGGTGATCACGCCGTCGATCGGCGCGCGGATGGTCGTGCGCTCCAGATCGAGCTTCGCCGCGTCGAGCTTCGCCTGCGCTGCCATTACGGCCGGGTCGGTATCGACCTGCGATCCGCGCACCAGCGCGTCATTGGCGGCCAATTGCCCGCTTGCCGCGCTGCGCGTCGCCTGCGCGGTGGTTACGCCAGCGCGCGCGACATCGAGCGCCGCGCGGGCGGCGGCATAGGCGGTGCGCGCGCTCGTCACTTCGTCGCCCGACACGGCCCCGCCGCTGACCAGCGCCTCGCGCCGCTGCAGATCGACCCGCGCCTTTTCGACATCGGCCTGCGCGCTGGCGAGTTGTGCCCGCGCCTGCACGATATCCGCGCCGCGCGCATCAACCTGTGCCGACAGCGCGCCGCTGGTGGCCGATGTCTGGCGGAAGCGGCGCTGCGCCTCTGCCAGATCCGCCTGCGCCTGCGCGATCGCGATGCGGGCGTTGGTGGGGTCGAGCTTCACCAATATGTCGCCGCGTTTCACCGTCTGGGTGTCGCTGACCAGGACGTGCGACACCTGCGCGGAGATAAGCGGGGTTACCTGCGCCATCTCGGCATTCACATAGGCATTGTCTGTGCTGACATAGTTGCGACCGACCAGGAAATACCATGCTGTCCATAACAGACCGGCGACGATCACCGCGAGCGCCAGCCGGGTCAGCCAGGTCTTGCGCGCACTGCTGCGGTCGGCCTGGCCTTCGTCGGTGGTGGCGGAAAATTCGGGAGTGGCGTCAGCCATGGGGTGCGTCCTTGGGCATTGCAGCGCCGGGGGTAAAACCACCCCCCAGCGCCCGGATCAGAGCGATATCGAGCGAGAAGGCACTGGCCTCCAGCGCGGAAACGGTGCGCTGCGCGGCGAGGAGTTGATCCTCGACATTCAGCACGTCCAGATAGGTGGACAGGCCGCCATCATAGCGTCTCTTGGCAATGCCGTAGGCATCCTGCGACGCAGCGACAGCCGCACGGGCATCGACCAAGCGCGCGTCCAGCGTACGGCGGCTGGTGACGGCGTCGGCCACTTCCTGATAAGCCGTCAGCACGGCCTTGTCATAGCTTGCCACCGCTTCGTCATAGGTCGCGCGCGCACCGCGATACTGGCCGCGCAGCGCGCCGCCGTGGAAGATCGGCAGGCTGATCGCTGGCCCGGCATTGCCGAAGATCGAGTCCTTCTGGAACAGGTTATTGGTGAAGGGCTGGGCCGATCCGATCGCGCCGCCATTGGCGAAGACGGTGTTATAGCCCAGCGACTGCAGGCCGATCAGCGCACTCAGCCGCACCGCCGGGAGGAAATCGGCGCGCGCGACTTTGATCCGCTTGGCCGCCGCCTCGGTACGGGCGAGGGCCGCCGCAATGTCGGGACGGCGTGCGACCAGATTGGTGGTGACGTCGGCAGGAAGCCCAAGCGGTGCCAGCGCGCCGGGCGTGGGCCGCGTAATCGCTGCCCCCCGGTCCGGCCCCGCGCCGATCAGTGCCGCGATCTGATGCTGGCGCAGTTCGATCGCCATGCGCGCGCCAGCCAGTTGCGCCCGTGCGGATGCGACCGTGGCGTCGGCCTGCCGCACGCTGCCGCGCGTTTCCAGTCCGTTCTGCCGCCGATCCGCAACCAATTTCTGGCTGGCCAAGCGGATGTCGAGCGTGCGCTGCTGGATGTCCGCCTCGTCATATAGCCGGGCGAGGTCGGCATAAGCGTCGGCGATGCCGGTGGTCAGCGCCAACTGTGCCTGTTGCGCGTCGAGTTCGGCTGCGCGCGCCTGCGACGTCGCCGCCGCCAGCGCTGCGCGGTTCTTGCCCCACAGGTCGAGATCAAGCCCCAAGTCCAACGCGAGCCGCCCGGTGCCAAGCCAGCCCTGCGGCACAAATTCCTTAGGCAACCCCATATTATAGCTTTGCTTGGTAGCGGCCGCGCTGGCGTCGAGATTGGCCGAGGGCAGCAATGCGGCGCCCGATTGCTGCGCCATGCCCTGCGCCTGCCGGAACCGGGCGGCGGCGATCGCCATGTCGGGTGCGTTGCGCAAGCCTTCCTCGATCAGCGCGGTCAATTGCGGATCACCATAAGCGCGCCACCAATCCGCCGCTGGCCAGGCCGCCTGCGGTGCTGCCAGGCTTGCCTGCGCGGCAATCGTTTCCGCCGCGCGGATTTCAGGCTTGGCACCCAGGTCAGGCACCGCCGCGCATCCCGCCAACAACGACAATGTCGCAGCGAGAAGCAGCGGGCGAACAGGCAGGGAAAGGCGACTCACCAACATGAAAACCGTACCATCTAGTATGCAAATCGCATCTGGCGTCGCGACACCGCCTTGTCAAGATTTTTATCATACTCTATGGTACGGTTTCATGACAGCTACTTACACTGCCCAGCCCCCCAGCCGAAGGGAAGCCCGCCGTCTCGACCGGCGCGATGCCATCCTGACGGTCGCGGAGACGTATTTCCTGGAACATGGCTATCCCGGGACCACCATGTCCGGCATCGCCGCTGCCCTGGGCGGGTCCAAGGGCACGTTATGGAACCATTTTCCATCGAAGGAAGCGCTTTTCTCCGCCGTCATCGACCGGGTAGCCACGGCCTATCGCGCCCAGCTTTCGCAAATCCTCAATCCCTGCGGCGTGCTGGAACCCACATTGATCCGCGCCTGTGAAAGCCTGCTCGACCGGGTCTGCTCGGCCGAAGCGATCGCGCTGCACCGATTGATTCATGCCGAAAGTGCGCGACTTCCCGAACTCAGCCGCATCTTCTTCGAACTCGCCCCCCGGCATACCCGCGCCCTGCTCGCGGGCTTCATCCAGAACGCCATGGATCGCGGCCAGTTGCGACAGGCCGATGCGGCTGACGCGGCCCGCATGCTGTTGGCGCTGATCATGGCGGGCACCCATCAACAGTTGATGATCGGTCAGATTACCGAACCCGTGCCCGCCCAGATACAGGCCGACGTGTCGCTTGGCGTCGATCTGTTCCTGCGCGCTTATGCGCCCAACGCGGCATCGCCGGCATCCGCGCCATAATGGCGCGCTGACCGGGCAATATGTTAACCATTTGTTTGTCCAGTCTTCCTATGCTTCTGCCAAGATAAAAGGGACGCACGATGCCATTTTTCAAGCGCAACGAGACCCGGCGGATCAATGGGACCGACGAGAGCGGTCGCCTGCGATCCCAGCGCCGTCTGCGCGTCCTGCTGATCGACGAAAACCCTACGGCGCGCGCCGTCGTCGCGCGCCGCCTGTCGCACCTCAATTACGACGTCGCACTGGCTGAAAACGGGTTTAGCGCGCTCAACCTGCTGCTGACGCACCGAGCCGACATCATCCTCATCGACATGGGACTGACAATGCTGCCCGCAATTGCCACCATGAAGAAGATCCGCGCCGCCGACCTTGCCGGTGCCGCCTGCTTCGTCATGATCGCCGGGCGGATGGACAGCCAGTCAACGGTCGAGGCGCTGGACGCAGGCGCGGACGACTATGTCGTCAAACCCTTTGATTTCGACATATTCGATGCCCGTTTGCGCCATCTGTGCCAACGCGCCGAACAGATTGGGGCGCTGACCCGCCACAATGCCGAACTCGACGCGCGGATCGCACGCCGTGCCGTGGAACTGGGCGAAACCCGCGAAACCTTGCGCGAATTGCAGGTCGATCGCGCCCGGCTCGTCTCTTCGATCCAGGCTTTGCACGACGAACTCGAACGGGTGACCGCCCGACGGGGGTAAGCGTCAGCCCAGGGCCAGCCAGAGCGACAGTCCCTCGCCCGGCTGCAAGGGCGGCGCATCCACCATGATCCGCACCGCATCGGCCCGCGCCCGGTCCAGGATCGCAGGTGCGACCTGTAGCTGGTGATAGACCCGGTCAGCCTCACCCAACAGCCGCGCGACCCGCAGCGTCAGGTCGTCGGGATCGTTGGATAGCAGGATGATCGGCTCCAGCCGAGTCGCATCCGCATCGCCCTGCCCTTCGATCCAGCGGGGCACGGCGTCCGCCGCACCGGCACGCAGGGGATCGATCATCCCGCCCGCCGCCAGCCCCGCATCGATCGCCCGGCGTCGATCGCCGCCATCGGGCCAGCGCGCGCGGATCGCTGCCCGCGCTGCCGACAATGTGCTCGCCAAAGCGCCAAGACCCGCAGGCATCAGCGTCTCCAGCCTTTGCCGCAACGCCTTTGCCAATCCCGCCGATGCGCCCCCCGTGCCGATCGCAATCAGCACCGGATCGCGATCCACGATCGCGGGCAGCGTGAAGTCGCACAGATCGGGATTGTCGGTCGCATTGACCAGCACCCCGCGCGCCCGCAGCCGCTGGGCGGTGACAGCGTCGCCATCCGACACGATCGCAATCCGCGCCTCGCTATCCTCTTCGTCGACGATCCGCGCGCCCGCTCGCTCCAGCAGACGGCGCTTGGCGTCGGCCGCCTCGCCCTCTCCGGTCAGGATCACGGCCCTGCCCGTCAGGCGCAGAAAGACCGGCAGGCTGTGCATCAGTCGGCCAGCCAGTCGGGAATCGAATCCCCCTCGATCAACGTCTCGATCGGCGGCCGTGCGCGCACCACGGCCCAGCGATCACCCGACACCAGCACTTCGGGCGTCAGCGGGCGGCTATTATAGGTGCCCGCCATCGTCGCGCCATAGGCGCCCGCCGTCATGAAGGCGACCAGATCGCCCGCTTCCACCACGTCCATATCGCGGCCCATGGCGAAGGTATCGCCTGTCTCGCACACCGGCCCCACGACATTGGCCGCCGCCAGTTGGCCCGATGGCGCAACCGCGCGAATATCATGCCAGGCGTCATAAAGGCTGGGGCGCAACAGGTCGTTCATCGCGGCATCGACGATGACGAAGGGTGCCTTGGCCCCCTGCTTCACCCGTACCACGCGCGACAGCAGCGCGCCCGCATTGCCCACGATCACACGGCCGGGTTCGAACATCAGACGCACCGGCCACCCCTGCGCTACGCGGCACACCATGGCGCCATAATCGGCGGGGCTGGGCGGCAACGGCTGGGACGGATCATAGGGAACACCAAGGCCACCGCCCAAGTCGGCGGTGCGAATATCATGGCCTGCTTCGCGCAGCGCCGTGATGAGCGCGCCAACCTTAGTGAAGGCGGCCTCCAGAGGCGCAAGATCGGTCAACTGGCTGCCGATATGGACGGCGACGCCCTGCACATCCAACCCCGGCAGGTCGCGCGCGGCGGCATAGCTGGCGATCGCCCGGTCATAGGGGATGCCGAACTTATTTTCCGACTTGCCGGTGGAAATCTTGGCATGGGTGCCTGCATCGACATCAGGATTGATGCGATAGGCGACCGGTGCCCGCTTGCCCATCCACAGCGCGACCTCCGACAGCATTTCGGCTTCCGGTTCGCTCTCCAGGTTGAACTGAAAAATGCCATGCTCCAGCGCCAGCCGCATTTCCTCCGCGGTCTTGCCCACGCCCGAAAAGACGATGCGGTCGGCCGTTATGCCCGCCGCCACCGCGCGCAGCAACTCGCCGCCCGACACCACGTCCGCGCCCAGACCCAGCTTCGCCAGCGTCGCCAGCACGGCGGCATTGGGGTTGGCCTTGACCGCAAAGGCGATCAGCGGATTATCGAGCGCGGCCAGCCCGGCGCGGAATACGTCGACATGGCGCTCCAGCGTCGCGGTCGAATAGACATAGACAGGCGTGCCGACGGCATCGGCAATCGCTGCCATCGGCACCTGCTCCACATGCATGGTGCCGTTTACATAGTCGAAATGGTCCAATTTCGGATCCTTACAGGCTTATTGCGGCTGCTTTTCAGGCGGCAGGTCGAACGGGTCGTCGCCCCGCTGGCGCGATTGGGTCAGCAATTCGACGTTGCGCTCCGGCCGCGCCTGGATCGACGGGGTCATCAGCTCGCCGCTGGTGGGGGCCGCCGCCGCGCCCACCGGCACGGCGGGCCGTTGCTGGTCCTTGATCGGTTTGAGTGCCGTGCGACCGCCGCAGGCCGTCAACACCAGCGCCGCGATAGACAGTGCGGCGAGCGTCCGCATCCTCATGATCCCAGTTCCTCTCTCGCCTGCGCGATCCGCGCGCGCACCTGAGCGGGTGCCGTACCGCCATGACTCGTCCGGCTCGCGACCGACGCATCGACCGTCAGCACGGCATAGACGCGCGCGTCGATCCGCGCGTCGATCTGCGTGAGTGTCGCGATCGGCAGCTGGTCCAGCGGCACGCCCGCTGCCTCCGCCGCCGCCACCGCGCGCCCGGTGATATGATGCGCCTCGCGGAACGGAATGCCGCCCTCGCGCACCAGCCAGTCAGCAAGGTCCGTCGCGGTGGCGAAACCGCTTTCGGCCAGGCCGCGCATCCGGTCGGTGCGGAACGTCACCGTTTCGATCATGCCGGTCATCGCCGCTATCGACAGGCCGAGCAGGTCATGCGCCTCGAACACCGGCGGCTTGTCGTCCTGCATATCCTTCGAATAAGCGAGCGGGAGGCCCTTCATCGTCACGCAGAGTGCGGTCATGCAGCCCATGATCCGCCCGGCATGGCCGCGCACCAGTTCGGCCGCATCGGGATTGCGCTTTTGCGGCATGATCGAACTGCCGGTCGAATAGGCATCGGGCAACTTGACGAAGCCGAAGGGCTGGCTTGCCCAGATGATGAACTCCTCCGCCAGCCGGGACAGATGCAGCGATGCCTGCGTCGCCGCCATCAGGTAATCGAGCGCGAAGTCGCGGTCGGATACGCTGTCCAGGCTGTTATCGGTCGGCCGGGCAAAGCCCAGAGCCTCCGCCGTCGCCTGGCGATCGATGGGAAAGCCGGTGCCGGCAAGCGCCGCTGCACCCAGCGGACATTCATCGGCGCGCGCCCGCGCATCGGCAAAGCGGCTGCGGTCGCGCCGCACCATTTCATAATAGGCCATCAGATGATGGCCGAGCGTCACCGGCTGCGCCGATTGCAGATGGGTGAAGCCCGGCATCACCGCATCGGCATGCTCGTCGGCCCGTGCGAGCAGGGCGCGCTGGAGACCAAGCAGGCCCGCCTCCACTTCGTCGATCGCATCGCGCACCCATAGGCGGAAATCGGTCGCGACCTGATCATTGCGGCTGCGCGCGGTATGCAAGCGCCCGGCGGTCGGCCCGATCAGCTGCGCCAACCGCGATTCCGTGACCATATGAATGTCTTCGAGGTCGAGGTCGACGGGCACGCCATCGGCTTCATATTCCGCCGCGATCCGGTTCAGCCCTTCGGTAATCGCCTGCGCATCCTCGCCCTCGACGATGCCCTGCTGGGCGAGCATCGCGACATGCGCCTTGGACCCGGCGATATCTTGTTGCCACAAACGCTTGTCGAAAGGGATGGAGGCATTTATCTCGCGCATGATCGAAGCGGGGCCGGCCGCGAACCGGCCACCCCACATGCTGTTGGAGCCTTCTCCCTTGGAACCTGTTTCGCGCGCGCTAATGATACTGCTCCTGGCTGCCGGTCTGGCGGCTTGCGATAGGCAATCGCCGCCCGCTGGGCAAGCCAATGCAAGCATGAGCGGCGAGGTTCCCGCATCAGGAAATGCGACGACGGACAGCGAAGCGTTCAACTATCGGCTCGACCGCAGCAAGGCGGGGACGGCCGCGCCGACCTTTGCCTTCCAGAACCCCGATGGCGGCGAGGCGACGCTGCAGGATTTTGCCGGACGGCCGATGCTGGTCAATTTGTGGGCGACCTGGTGCACGCCGTGCGTCGCGGAAATGCCGACGCTCGACCGGATCGCGGCCACCTATGGTCCCAAGGGTCTGGCCGTCCTCACCATCTCGCAGGACAATCAGGGCGAAAAGGCGGTAAAGCCCTTTTTCGCCAAGCATGACCTGCCCCATCTCAAGGGCTGGGCCGACCCCGACAATCAGTTCGGCTTCGACTATGCCACCGGTCTGCTGCCCACTACCGTCCTCTATGACGCGCAGGGTAAGGAAATGGTCCGGGTGATCGGCGCGATGGACTGGGAAGGGGCCGAAGCCAAGGCGCTGATCGACGCCGCCATGGCCTCCTGAACGCAAACAGTAAGGCGGCGCTAAAACGAACGGATCGACATAATCCACCATGCCAGCTGCATGCAAAGTGCATTATCTACAGTGCAAAATTGGCAATTGCCGAAAATCGTAGAAGACAATTACTCTGATGATTCGCCGTTCGGACAAGCGACAGCAAATATTGCACTTTTACTTAAAAATTGTGCGGCGCAGTAGAGGCTTTGCCTAGACCAATCGTCAAACCCCCTGTCATCAACAATGCAATAACAGGGGGCATGAATGACACGCTTGTCAGCGCTTAAACTTTCATTGATTCTCGCTTCGTCTTGGTCCGCTTGCGCGCTGGCGCAGGAAGCACCGCGGGAACCACAGGTCGATGAGGGCAGCGCCATCATCGTCACCGGCACGCGCGCCGTCGGCATGCAGGCCGCCGACAGCGCCGCACCGGTGCAGGTGTTCAGCCAGGAGGCCTTGAGCCGCGTCGGCCAGCCGAACCTCAACCAGGCACTGACCCAGTTGGTCCCGTCCTTCACCGCCCAGACGCAGGGCGTGGACATGTCCAACTTCTCGCTCTCGGCCCGCCTGCGCGGCCTCAGCCCCAATCACACGCTGGTCATGGTCAATGGCAAGCGCCGCCACGGCTCGGCCATTCTGCAAGTGATCGCGGGTCCATTCCAGGGTTCGGCCGCGCCTAGCATCGACCTGATCCCGCCAGATGCTGTCGAGCGTATCGAAGTGCTGCAGGACGGCGCGGCCGCCGTGTACGGCACCGACGCGATTGCCGGTGCGATCAACATGATCCTCAAGGATCAAAGCGAAGGCGGCACCTTCAAGGTGACCGGCGGTCAATATTATAACAGCGAAGGCGAACTCTTCTCGGCATCGGGCAATGTCGGCTTCAAGCTGGGTGAAGACGGCTTCTTCAACGTCACTGCCTTCCATCGTCGGCAAAATTATACTTCGACGGGCACCGGTCAAGTCTCGATGGCCGACATCAACGGCAATCCCTATGTCAATACCGCCGGTAGCTATGCAGGTCTGTTCGGCGGCACCAGCAACTATTATGATCCCGCCTGGGCCGACCTAGACCTCGACGGCATCAATGGCGGCGCGGCCAAATCGCAACTCAACCTGCTCTTCTACAATATGGGCTATGATTTCGGCGGCGTCGAACTCTACAGCTTTGGTGATGTGTCCCGCCGCGTAGGCTATGCCAAGCAGGGCTATCGCCCACCCAACCGCATCTGCGCCAGCACGACCGACCTTTCCACCTGCTTTGGCGATACCGGCACGTTCGGCATGGTTCCGCAGCAGAAGGTGGAGCAGAAGGAATATAGCTTCACGGTCGGGGCCAAGGGCGAATTCGGTGGCGGCTGGAATTATGATGTCAGCACCACCTATGGCTATGATCAGAACAAGATCTGGACCATCGAATCGGCCCATCGCGCGCTCTGGATCGAATCCTACCAGGCATCGCTGCTACCTGGATCGAACGTAACCCCCAGTACCGTGTCCGACGCCTATGATGGCGGGTTCAAGCTCAGCCAGCTCACCAATACGCTCGACATCCGCAAGGAATTCGATGTCGGCATGGCGGCTCCCCTCACCCTTGCCTTCGGTGGTGAATATCGTCGCGATACCTATGAAATCGTGCAGGGTGATTTCGCTTCCACCTATAAGGAAGGCGTCCAGTCCTTCCCTGGCTACAAGGATGTCGATGCCGGTGACCATAGCCGCAGTTCCAAAGCGGTCTATCTCAACCTGATCGCCAACCCGATCGAAGGCTGGACCCTCGATCTTGCCGGGCGTTACGAAGATTATAGCGACTTTGGTGATACCAAGATCGGCAAGATCACCACGCGCTACGACTTCTCGGATGCCTTCGCGATCCGCGCCACGGCCAGCACCGGCTTCCGCGCGCCGACACTGGCCGAATCTTTCTATTCCACCGTCAATGTCGGCCCCACCAGCGCCGTTCTTCAGCTTCCGGCCGGTTCGCCTGCCGCTTTGCTGCTGGGTTTCAATGCGCTGCGCCCTGAAAAATCGACCAACTTCTCGGCCGGTATCGTGGTGCGGCCGACCCCGCGCCTCGCGATCACGATCGATGGCTATTATATCAAGATCAAGGATCGCATCTCGGCCACTGCGTCATTGCCTGCCATCCAAGGTGGCCTTCCTGTCGCGGGTGCCGAAAGCATCCTGGCGGCGATCGCCTCTACCGGCCTTGTTCTCGATACCGGTCTGCAAACACTGGGCGTAGCCAGCTTCACCAACCTGATCGATACCGAAACCTACGGCGTCGACTTTGCAGCCCGCTATCCGGTGGCACTGGACTTCGGTAAGCTCGACCTGTCGTTGCTGGCCAACTATAACAAGACCAAGATTACCGATAACAAGAATACGACCTTGTTCAGCAGCCAGTCGGAAAGCTACATCGAGGACGCTTCGCCGGAATATAAGGTCGTCGGCAGCATCAACTTTGCCAGCGGCCCGTTCAACGCCAACCTGCGCCAGACCTTTTATGGCAAGACCAGCATATTGGTCCGGTCCGCCCTATCGGCGGCAGCCCTGAACGGCGAACCGCAGGTGCGTGACGGCGTGGTGGATGCCACCGGCATCACCGATCTGGAACTGAGCTATAGCTTCACAGACAATGTCACCTTCTCGCTGGGTGCGAACAATCTGTTCGACAAGCGGCCTGAGACGCCGAAATTGTTGACGGGTGCGACGGTGTTGCCTGGTCAGTCGCCTTATGAAAACGGGTCAGGGGCATGGAACGCACCCTATGGCCATGGCGCTTACGGCACGGCGGGCGGCTATTATTACGCGCGTATCGACTTCAAATTCTAAATCACGTCACGACGGAGGGCCGGTTCGGGAACGAACCGGCCCTTTTCCTATGGAGGGTGCCTGCATGACCGGATCGTCCGACAGCCTGTCCCGCCGCATGCTGATGCGCGGTGCGGTGGGTGCCACTGCATTTGCGACCGCAGCCCCTGCCCTCGCCCAGCGCGGGCGCAAGGTCGATTTGCCCGACGATCCCGCCGCCATGGTCGCGAGCCTGACCGATGGCATCTTCCTCAACAGCAATGAACATCCCGTCGGCCCCGGCGCTGCAGCGCTTGGCGCACTGGCCAAGCTGCCGCCTTTGTCGGGGCGCTACGGCATGGCGTTCGCCGCCAAGCTGGAAAGCCTGTTCGCGCGGCAAAATGGCTTGTCGGCGACACAGGTGCAGGTCCATCCCGGCTCCTTCATGCCGCTCCGGTCGGTCGCGCTCACCTATTCCTCGACCGCTCGCCCCATCGCCTATTTCGAGCCGACCTTCGACCAAGGTTTCCTGGGGCTTGGCAACCAGAGCGTGACGCGATCGGTCGCCGTGCCGCTGTCGGGCGATTTCGCCGGGAACCCGCGCACACTGCTGGCCGCTGCACCGAATGCGGGCGTCTATTATCTGTGCAATCCCAATAACCCGACGGGCCTGGTTACGGCGCGCGCCGACATCGACTGGCTGCTCGCCAACAAGCCCAAAGGCGCGGTCCTGCTGATCGACGAAGCCTATATCGATTTCAGCGATGCCCGGACCTGCCTCGATCTGGTCGCGAGTGGCGCGGACGTGCTGGTGACGCGGACCTTTTCCAAGATATACGGCCTTGCGGGCTTGCGCTGCGGCCTGATCGCGGGGCGCAAGGATCTGCTCGACGGCATGGCCCGCTATGGCACCAACATCACGCCCATGCCCGCCGTGATCGCGGCGGAGGCGAGCCTGCTCGACCCCACGCTGCTGCCCACGCGCAAGGCCGAGAACAAGGCGGTGCGCGAGGATCTTTATCGCTGGCTTGACGCGCAGGGATTGCGCTACCTCCCCTCGCAGGCGAGCTTCGCGATGATCCATGTCGGCCGCCCCGGTGCCGATGTGACTGCCACGCTCGCAGCGCGGAAAATCTATATTGGCGGCCCGCGCAAATATATGGACGACTGGGTCCGCGTCTCGTTCGGTACGCCAGCCGAAATGCAGGCGTTCAAGGCTGCGCTGCTCAAGGCGCTGGCATGAGCCTCAGCCGTCGCGAGGCGCTTGGCGCGGCGGTGGCGCTGCCGTTGGCTGTGCAGGCAGCGCGCGCGGCCACGCCGACCTTGCCCGATAAGGCCGGCTTTGCCGCCACGCCGGTCGCCTATCTCGACAGTGCCTCGACCCATCCGATCAGCCTGGGCGCGCGCGCGGCGATGGACGCCTATGTCGCGACCCGCACGCTCGACCCCACCGCCGCCGCCCGCAAGCCGGTAGATCGGGCCGGAGTCATCGCCAAATTCGCGCGCCTTGTGAACGCCGACGCGGACGAAATCACCTGGGTCCAATCCACCACCATGGGCGAGCAGGCGGTGCTGCGCGCGCTCGGCTTTCCCGCCAACAAGGGCCGCGTGGTCACCGACACGCTGCATTTCTATGCCGCCTTCCCCATGTATCTGGAAATGGCCAAGCAGGGCGTCGATGTCGCCTGGGTACAGCCGCGCACGGGGCGTATCGAACTGGACGATATGGCGCGCGCCATCACGCCCGGCACCCGACTCGTCAGCCTTTCGCTCGTGTCGACCTATAATGGCTTCCAGCATGACCTGAAGGCGGTGTGCGACCTGGCGCACAAGGTCGGCGCGCTGGTCTATGCCGACATCATCCATGCGGCGGGGGCTGTCCCGGTCGATCTCCATGCCAGCGGCGTCGATTTCGCCGCCTGCGCCAGCTATAAATGGCTGATGGGGGATTTCGGGCTTGGCTTCCTCTACGCGCGGCGCGGCGTGTGGGACCAACTGCCCCGTACCGAATATGGCTATTATGGCTTTGCCGCGCCCGACGGTCCGCCGGGCATTGGGCTTTCGCCGCCGCAGACCCATGCCTATCCGCTCGATCCGCCGGGCGACGCGCCGGTCAGCTATGCCATCCGCACAGGCGCGCTCGGCCATTTCGCGACCGGGACATATGCGCAGGCGATCGTCGCCGCGCTCGACCATTCGCTCGACTATATCAGCCGCCTGTCGGTGCCCGCCATCCAGGCGCATGCCCAACAGTTGATTGCCCCCTTGCGCGAAGGCCTGCGCGCCAAGGGCTATGCGATCATCACGCCATCCGGCACCCCGACGCCGCTGCTGACCGCGCTGCTGCCCGATGCCAGGGCGCAGCTGTCGGACCCGCTGGCCAAGGCCGGGGTGCGCGTTTCGCTGCACGATCATCATCTGCGCGTCTCGCCATCGGTGTTCAACGATGCGACAGATGTCGAACGGCTGCTTGCCGCTCTGCCCCGTGCCTGATATTTGGAGAGACTGATGGTCCGCCTGATCCCCGCCGCCCTGCTGCTCGCTGCCTCGCCTGCATTGGCGCAACCCGCCCCCGCGCCGCAGCCCATGCCCGCCAGCCTGCCCTTCTCCCCCGCCATCCGGGTGGGCGACATTCTCTATATGTCGGGGCAGATCGGCCAGGTGCCCGAAGGCATGGACGCGCATAAGGAAGGGTTCGACGCGGCGGTCAGGGGCGCGATGGATGCGATCGGCGGCATCCTCCAGGACAATGGTCTCGATTTTGGCGACGTGGTCAAATGCACGATCATGCTGGACGACATGGCCGACTGGCCCCGCTTCAACGCCGCCTATACGCCCTATTTCGCGGGGAAACGCCTGCCCACCCGTAGCGCTTTCGGCGCGGACGGCCTTGCGCTCGGCGCGCCGCTGGAAGTGGAATGTATCGCGGCTTATACTTCACCAACCGCCGGTCGTCCTGAGCCTGTCGAAGGACGCGCGCCAACCTATCCCTGATCCTGTCGATTGCGTGCCAACAGGCTCAAACGCGCCCAGTCACCATCAATCAGCGCCTGTTTCTTCGCACGGCTCCAGCCCTTGATCCGTCGCTCAGCTGTCAAGGCTTCATCGCGGGTGCCGAAACTTTCGGACCAAATCAAGTAGAGCGGTCTTCGCGCAGAAGTATAGCCAGGGATCGCACCCATCTGGTGCGCCGCGATCCTGCTCTCCAAGTCATCAGTATGCCCGGCATAAAAGCTGCCGTCGCCGCATCGAAGAAGATAGGCGTGGAAGGCCATCGCTGTGCGCGTCCTTCGACAAGCTCAGGACGAACGGGGGACTGTGAAAGGCATCATGCGATGGGCGCAGCCTCGCGCCGCAACAGCACTGGGACGCCATCGCGGACCGGGTAGGCCATGCCTGCTGCATCGGACACCAGCGCGCCCCGCGCCGCGTCCCAACGTAAGGGCGTGCGGGTTACCGGGCATACCAGCTTGGCGAGCAGCCAGGGGTCGATCGGGGCTGTATCGCTCTCTGCATCGTCGCTCATTGCATCGTGGCGCCGCCATCGCGGTCGGCGCGGCCGACGATCTGCATCAACTGAATGATGCGTTCCGACCGTTCAGACAGGGTGTCGGCCTCCAGCAAGGTCTGCTTGGCGGCCGGGTCGAATGGTGCGATCTGGGCGATGCCGTTGACCAGCGCGGTGTCGTCCAGCCGCGATACCGCCGTCCAGTCCACGACATAGCCGAGCGCATCGGCAAAGCGCCGCGATTCCTGCTCCAGCGCGGCGCGTTCGACTGCGTGCAGCACCTCGTCTTCCTGTGGGGCCTGCTCGATGTCCGCCTCAATCTGGCGGAACTGCGTCGCTACCGGCAATTCGCGCACCAAGCGGAAGCGGGCGAGGCCGGTCAGGATGATGTTGAAACGCCCATCCTCCATCGCCTCGATATGGCTGACATGGCCCAGGCACCCCATGTCGAACAGCGCGGGCACCGGCCCGCCTTCGCGCGGCTGGATCATGCCGATCCGCCGGTCGCGCGCCATCGCGTCATGGATGAGCGCCCGGTAGCGCGGTTCGAAAATATGCAGCGGCAGGTCCATGCCCGGCAGCAGCAATGCGCCGGAGAGCGGAAAGATCGAGACGCGCGCGAGGGGCATCAGGCGAAGAGAATCTGCGACAGCTTGCGGCGCTGCGCGGATACCCAGGGATCTTCCAGCCCGACGGCTTCGAAGATGGTGACGAGTTGCGCGCGCGCCGCGCCGTCGTTCCAGGTCCGGTCGCGCCGCACGATATCCAGCAGCGCGTCGGCGGCCCCGTCGCGGTCGCCATTTGCCATCAGCCCGCCCGCCAGTTCGAACCGGGCCTCATGATCATCGGGATCGGCCGCGACCTTCGCCTCGACCGCCGAGAGGTCTGCCAACGGCTTCACGTCGCGCGCCAGCGCGATCGCCGCGCGCGCCTGATCGACCGCGCCGTGGCGGGCGATCTCAGCGGGCAAGGCCGCCAATACCGCTTCCGCCTCGTCCAGCTGGCCCAGCATCACCAGCGCGCGCGCTTGCCCAGCGACCACTTCGGCCATGTCGGGGGCCATTTGCGCAATCTGGGTGAATATGGACAGCGCCCGCTCGGCATCACCCTCGGCCAGCAATTCCTCGCCCATGGCGATCAGCGGCGCGACTTCCTCGACTTGCGACTTTTCTTCGGATTCGATCGGCAATTGCGAGAGCAATTGGTCGAGATATTGTTTGAGTGCGCCTTCGGTCCGCGCCTGGGTCAGGTCCGCGACGGGCTGACCCTGGAACACGGCATAGACGGTCGGGATGGACTGGACCCGGAACTGGCTGGCGATGAAGCCATTCTCATCGACATTGACCTTGACCAGCTTGACGCCCTTGGCCGCATAGTCGGCGCAGACCTTTTCGATGATCGGGGTTAGCTGCTTGCAGGGGCCGCACCATTCGGCCCAGAAATCGACGATCACCAACTGGGTGCGCGACGGCTCCACCACATCCTGGCGGAATGCCTCAATCGCCGCCTTGTCGGCTTCGCTCAGTCCCAGGGTTGCCACGCTTTCATCTCCTGCCAATGCGGTGTGTCGCCGCCTCCATATATCGCCATATGGGGCGCGTCACCCTTTCGGCGCAAGATCGGCTGTCAGAAGGTGTAGCCAACGCCGACCGCGCCGATGAACTGGTTGCGCGAGCCGACATCGGATACGATCGGCGAATCGGCATATTTGCCGAGCAAGCGCGTGTAGCCCGCCACGCCGAAGATCGCCCAGCCTGTGCGCAGATCGCCCGACAAAGACTTGCCCGCCGACAGGTTGACGTTCATCCGCCGGAAACCGGAACCGCGCCCGGCCCGGTCGTAGGTGGCCAAGCCGCTGGCCAAGCTGTCCTGCGGCGTGATGTCGAAATAATAACGGCCATATTTCTTGCCGACATATTCGGCCGACACGCCCAGCCCGACGAAGGTCGTCATCGACAGCGGCGTGAAATATTCGACCGATGGCGTAATGACATAGCTGCCATGCGCGCCTGCGACATCCTTGGTCACGGCGACCCGCGCTGCCAGATTATCATAATCGCTGGTGATCACGCCGGTCTTGCCGATGCCGGCAAAGCCGCCGACTTCCAACGCAAAGTCCCGCTTGCCGAGCAGGCGCACCGCGTCATCCTTGATCGCCTTTCGGCTGGTCCGGTCAAAGCGCAGATTGACCACCGGCCCAAGCTCGACATCGACACCCGGCCCCGTCGGATCAGCGATGGCATCGACATAGAGCGACGTACCGCGCGTCCAGAAGGCGATGTCATGCAGTTTGCCGCGCGCCTGCGCGATCGGAAGGACGCGATATTCATCCGACCCTTCATAGCTGGGGATCATGGCGGCACCGGCCCCGATGGTCAGCGTACTATGCTGTTCCTCTTCCTGCGCCAGCGCAGGGGCGGCAAGGGAGAGGGTCGCGACAACGGTCGCGGCCAGCGAGCAGCGGAAAAATGGCATGAATGACCCTGTTGTTTTTTAACGTGCGTTCAGGGTTCTGAATGTTTCGGGCGGGTGGCAGGTTCCCATCGATGCGACCAACCGATCAGGTCACAGGAAATATTTGAGCTTTATGTCCTGCTCGACCGGGGCACCGGCCACCGGAAAGCTCGCCGCCTGAAAGCTGGGCGCGCCAAAGCGCAACGCCGGGTTGCGCGAAAAGCCCACCCCTTCGCGCGGTATCCCGGCAAAGGTGTCCAATTTGCCATTGGCGTTTTCGTCGTGGATGATGGCGATGGCATAGCGGCCCGGTGCCATCGCGCCCAAGGTTACCGCCCCGCCCTGCGCCGCCACCGCGAAATGGCGCTTGTCGGGATCCTGGGTGCAGTCGGGGAAATATTGCGGCATCCGCGTGACGCACACCAGGATTTGCCCCTTGCCAGATCGCAGGCCTTCCAGCGCCATGCTGACCGACTGGGGCTGATCCAGCGGCGCCGCCCCGCTCAACCCCGCCAGCGCCAGGATCGCCACTGCCAACCGCGCGATCATGCGCGCGCCTTCGTCGTGAAATTGCCCAGCCCCTGATCGGTGCCGCACAGCCGATCCCAGAAGCGAAAATAGAGGCCATAATTGCAATTATAGCGGTCATGATGCCGCTGATGATGGGTCGCGGTGATCAGCCAGCCGCCGATCGGCCCGCGCACCATCCAGCGCGGGAACATCTCCCACCCCATATGATTGCTGACCCCCATCACGGTCATGATCGTCAGCACGACGCCGAGCGCGCCGACATGGATGGGAATGAGGAACACCAGGGCGGGGATCACCACCGCGCCGGTCAGCGCTTCCCAGGGATGAAAGCTCATCGCCGCCCAGGCTGTCGGTGGGCGGCTGGCATGATGCACCGCATGGGCGACGCGAAACAGCTTGGGTTGATGCATCCAGCGATGGGTCCAGTAGAACCAGGTGTCATGGGCGGCGAGATAAAGCAGCACCGAAACCGGCAGATACCAGAGCGGCATCGCCGCAACGTCGGTATAGATGCGCGTCCAGCCGTGCGCCTGCCAGCCCCAGGCGACCACGCCCGCAGGTACGCCATAGATGAGCGCGGAGGCGAGCGACCAGGCGATCTCTCGCCCCATCTGCTTTTCCAGGCCGCGATACAGGCCCGGCTGGCGAATCCGCGTCGCGAGCGCGAATCCGCCGCTCGCCAGCAGATACCGCACACCGACAATGGCGCTCATCGCCAGGGCGGACAAAAGAATAGCTGCGACCATGAAGCGCCTATAGGCGGGATTACGCGCCTGCGAAAGCGGGAGCCTGCACTTAAGTGCGGGGGCGTGCCTGCCGATAGCTGCCGAGCACCCGCACCCATTTGGTGTGGAACTCCAGTTCGGCGAGCGCCCGGTCGATCGCTGGATCGCCCGGCATCCCTTCGATATCGCAGAAAAATTCGGTCGCAGCGAAGCTCGCCCCGCGCTGATAGCTTTCCAGCTTGGTCATATTGACCCCGTTGGTCGCAAAGCCGCCCATCGCCTTGTAGAGCGCGGCGGGCACATTTTTCACTTCGAACAGGAAAGTGGTCATGACCGGGCCGACATTGGCGACCGGCATCTTGGGTTCGCGCGCCAGAACCAGGAAGCGCGTCATATTATCGTCGCTATCCTCGATATTCTCGGCGATCAGGCGCAGGCCATAGAGTTCCGCCGCCAGATAGGGCGCGATCGCCCCTTCGCCGGGCGTCTTGCGTTCCGCCACGAGCGCGGCCGCGCCCGCCGTATCGGCATAGGCGACCGGCTGAATGCCGCGTTCGCGCAGATAATGGCGGCACTGGCCGAGTGCCTGGGGATGGCTGATCGCGCTTTTCAACGGGCTGGCGTCGGGTGCCATCAGGCAATGGCGGATGCGCAGGAAATATTCATCGACGATGGACAGCCCCGATTCGGGCAGCAGGAAATGCATGTCCGCCACGCGACCGTGCAGGCTGTTTTCGATTGGAATGATCGCGCGCGCCGCAAGGCCATTACGCACGGCGTCGATGGCATCTTCAAACGCGAAACAGGGCAAGGGCACGCAGTCCGGCGCATAGCCAAGCGCGGCCAGATGCGAATTGGCGCCCGGCGCGCCCTGATAGGCGACGGCGCGGGCCGGATCGGCGGCGGCCCTGGCGGCCAGGTCGGCGACGATCGTGCGGGCGGGGGCGGGATAATTTTCCATCGGTGGCTGCGCGCTTATGCATTTGATCGGCCCCGCGCAAGCATTGGCGGGGCGCGCTGGACGCCACTGGCATATTTCCCGCGTCAACCCGGGTTGCACCTTGGCGTGTCCGCCATTATGGCAGCGCACAAGAGGGGGCGCGGAAGATAGCCGCCCGATAAGATACGCAAGGGAAATCGAGCGAAATGGGCGATCGTTTCAATACCGTAGCGGGCTGGGCACTGTTCGCGGGCATTATCGCGCTTGGCGGCGCGATCGTCAGTTCCAAAGTTTTCCATGACGCGCGGCCCGAAACCATGGGCTATGCGATCGAAGGCGTCGAAGCAGAGGGCGAAGGCGGCGTTGCCGGTCCCAGCCTCAACACCCTGCTGGCCAGCGCGGACGTCGCAGCGGGTCAGAAGGTGTTCGCCAAGTGCGCCGCCTGCCACACCGTCAACCAGGGTGGCGCGAACGGCATCGGCCCCAATCTGTGGGCCACGGTCGGCAAGGCGCATGGCCATGTCGCCGGTTTCGCTTATTCCGAAGCGCTCAAGTCGGTTCCGGGCGACTGGACGTTCGAAGCGATGGATAAGTGGCTCAAGAGCCCGCGCGAATATGCGCCGGGCACCAAGATGACCTTCGCTGGCCTTGGCAACCCGGTCGATCGCGCCAACTTGATCGCCTGGCTCAATACGCAGGGGTCGAACCTGCCCCTGCCCGCCGCCGACGCCGAACCGGCCGCCGAGGGTGACAATGCCGCAGAGGCAGACAATGCCGCCAACGCTGCGGAAGCCCCGGCCGAGAACGCGGCCAACGCAGCGGAATAATCCGGCATAGGTGACACGATCCGCATTGCGGATTTGACGGGCGCGGCACTGGTTGTCGCGCCCGTTTCGTTGGTGGTGTGGGCGTGGCGGAAGGTGGCAACCAGTTTACACCTCTCCCGTCTTCAATGGAGAAGGAGGGGCGAGCGCCGCAGGCGTGGGAGGGTCTGCCTACTGCGGCAAGAAAGACCCTCACCGACATCGACTAGGCAGCAAGCTGCCAAGTCTCCGTAGCCTCTCCCGCGAAGGCGGGAGAGGGCAAGGGGGACGTCTGCCTCTTGTCATCCTCCCCTGGCAGGGGAGGAACTTGGTCTCGCTTAGCGTTCGGCGACCAGCAATTTGTCGATCTTGCGGCCGTCCATGTCGACGATCTCGAACCGCCAGCCCTGATCGTCGATATAATCGCCGACTTCGGGCAGGCGTTTCATCAGCCACAGGACATGGCCCGCGACGGTGGCATAGTCGCGGTCTTCGGACAGGTCGATGCAGATTCGTTCGGCCAATTGGTCCATGGCCATCTGTCCCGATACCAATAGGCTGCCATCCTCGCGTTCGACCAGATCGGGTTCGTCGAACGCATCGCGGTCCGACGCGAAATGACCGGCGATCGCCGACAGCAGGTCGGCCGGGGTCACGATTCCTTCGAAATGGCCATATTCGTCATGGACCATCACCATCGGCACGTCGGAGCGGCGCAGCACTTCCAGCGCGTCCATGGCATCGACCTGATCGGGCACGACCTCCGCCTTGCGCATCAGCGCGCCAACATTGAGTGCTTCGCCCCGGAACAGCGCGCTCATGATGTCGCGGGCCTGGACGATGCCGATAATATCCTCCACCGATCCGCGCCCGACCGGCAACCTGGTATGCGGGGTTTCCAGTAGGCGTGCGCGAATCGTGTCTTCGTCGGCGGCGATGTCGATCCAGTCGACGTCCATCCGCTGGGTCATCACTTCGCGCACAGGGCGGTC
>TARA_R110000787_G_scaffold193899_2_pt1 | contig 32162 bp, 35 predicted proteins | sample TARA_R110000787 | Tara Oceans TARA_R110000787 (sample SAMEA4397920) | marine metagenome | biome: Polar Biome; feature: [DCM] deep chlorophyll maximum layer (ENVO:01000326); material: water (ENVO:00002006), including particulate matter (ENVO:01000060) such as... | depth 35 m | reverse complement strand
ATCCCTGAAATCTCTGAGTTTAAGAACGACAATGCAGAGGAGCAGAAGATAAAGCTAAAAAAGTTAGGGCTGCGGAGCGGAAGCAATGCCGCTCTGCGGTTAGAAATTTTCACTGAGTATTACGAGAACAAGGTATCATAATGTGCGAACGATTCAATAGCGGAGCAGGTGGTTACACCTGTGACGGAGATGATTGTAATCTATTATTATGGGCTGGTGTAGGAGGTCTCAACAAACCAGAGAAGAGACAATACATATACTCAGTCAAGGAGGAGGATATTATAACCACAGTAGACGATAAAGCTTATTGTAGTGAGGAATGTTATAATGGCTAAACATATGGTAATACCTGACCCACAAGCTAAGCCCGGACATACCTTTGAACATATGTCTTGGGCAGGACAATACGCTGTCGATAAGCAGCCTGATGTTATTATTTGTATAGGAGATTTATGGGACATGCCTTCCCTCAGTGTCTACGACATAGGGAAGAAAGGCTTTGAAGGACGTAAGTATGTAGATGATATTAAAGCAGGTAAGGATGCTATGGAAGCCTTCATGGCTCCTATCAAAGCATACAATAAGAAAGCTAAGATTGATAAGAAGAAGCAATATAAACCTAAGCTAGTGTTTACTTTAGGCAATCACGAGCAACGCATTGAGCGTGCTATAGATGCAGACAGAAAGCTAGAAGGATTATTAAGCTACGATGATTTTGAATTAGAAAAGAACGGATGGAAAGTGGTTCCTTATTTACAGCCTATCGTTATAGATGGCGTAGCATATTGTCACTTCTTCACCTCCGGTGTTATGGGAAGACCTGTTAGCTCTGCACGACTGATGCTTAATAAGAAGCACATGTCTTGTGTCATGGGACATGTACAGGATAGAGACATAGCATTCCAGAAGAGAGCAGATGGAACATGTATGACAGGAATCTTTTCTGGCATATTCTACCAACATTCTGAGTCCTATCTCAATGCACAAACCAACGGCAGTTGGGCAGGTATTTGGATGTTACATGATGTAAGAGATGGAGCATTCGATGAGATGCCAGTGTCTCTTTCTTATTTAAGGAAAAGATATGCAAACTAAAACACTAACCATTCTAAGTATTACTTGGGTATTTATAGGCGGCATTAACCTGCTGCTAATACCAGATAGAGGTGTAGAGGGAATGCTTTGTTTAGTTATATCTACACTGTATCTACTTACTGCGGAGGTTATAGATGCTAAACATAACAAAAGTTGAGGTGTGGAGCATCCTCAATCTCCTTCGGGAGATTAGAGATGGCAGTGATCCTGATGATTTAGAGGACGACATTCTTGATATGATTAATATGCTGGAGGCTATAGCAGCTCATGGTAAATAATTTTGATGAGGATCGTATGGATATTATAGGACAGAATGGCAATGATGGCACTCATTATGAGATGTCTCGTATTGCTACACTACGTCAGAGAATTGACATGCTTGACGAAGAGCAGATAGAAACATTAGAAGATAATATACAGACAACACCGGAGGAGGAAGAATGAGCTGCGCTTGGTGGGTGGTTATAGCTATATTTGTCACAGCAGTACTTGTGACTACATGGGCTGCTTTTAGTTTGTTCTATAGACCTAACAAGGAGTATGAAGATGAGTGAGGAATATACAGGAGGGAGTAGTAGTTATTACGATTTGTTTATCCCTGAACTTGGTGAGGTTAAATGTTTAGATATTATAGAAGGATTAGATTTAACTTATGCTGAGGGTAGTGTACTAAAAGCCGTGTGGCGCATTGCAGCAGCAAGACAAGGTAAACATAAGAAAGGCAATACATCCGTATATGATGCAGAGAAGATTGTCTTCTTTGGCCCACGTATCTTAGAAAAGGAACAGAATGGATAACTATCAGCAATACATTGCAACGTCACGCTACGCTAGGTGGCTAGAAGACAAGGGCAGACGTGAGTCTTGGCCCGAGACAGTAGAAAGATATATAGATTTCTTTGAGACTAAATTTACTGATTCATCAGGAGGGTTAAATTTACAGGCTTTAAAACAAGCCATAACAAATTTAGAAGTCATGCCTTCCATGCGCTCTTTAATGACAGCAGGAACAGCATTAGACAGAGATAACGTAGCTGGTTTTAATTGTTCCTACTTGCCTATAGATCATATACGCTCGTTTGACGAGCTTATGTATATCCTTATGTGTGGCACAGGTGTTGGGTTTAGTGTAGAGAGGCAGTACATAGCTAAGCTACCAGAAGTAGCTGCTGAGATGCACAAGACAGACACAGTGATCAAAGTTAGGGATAGTAAGATAGGTTGGGCTTCTGCCTTTAAAGAACTCATAGGTATGTTATATTCAGGAAGTGTTCCTTCTTGGGATGTAACGGGTGTGCGCCCTAGCGGGGCACGTTTAAAAACATTTGGAGGTAGAGCTAGTGGGCCTGCTCCTCTTGTGGACTTGTTTAATTTTGCTGTTACCCTGTTTAATGGGGCATCTGGTAGAAAACTATCCAGCATCGAATGCCATGATCTTGTTTGCAAGATTGCTGATATTGTTGTCGTTGGTGGCGTCCGTCGGAGTGCACTTATATCTCTTAGCAACCTAACTGATGACAGAATGCGTAGAGCTAAGAGTGGTCAGTGGTGGGAAGAGAATGGGCAACGAGCCCTAGCTAATAACAGTGCTTGCTATACAGAGAAGCCTGACTTAGCTTCCTTTATGAAAGAATGGAGTAGTTTATATGAGTCTAGATCAGGAGAGCGTGGCATCTTTTCTAGAGTTGCTAGCCAACAGCAGGCAGGTAGAAACGGACGCAGGGATGCTAGTTTCGACTTTGGAACAAATCCTTGTTCAGAGATCATTCTCCGTCCAAACCAATTCTGCAATCTTTCAGAAGTTGTTGTTAGAGCTACAGACACTTTCGAAACACTTAAACGAAAAGTCAAGCTCGCTACTATCCTCGGGACTCTACAAAGCTCCTTAACAGACTTTAGATATTTACGCCCTATATGGAAACGTAATACAGAAGAAGAATGTTTACTTGGTGTATCCCTTACAGGAATTATGGATCATCCTGTATTATCAGGAAGAGAAGACTTCTTAGTACCGCCAGATGGGGGAGGTATGTCTTTATCTATGGTGCTTGAAGAACTAAAAGAGGTGGCAATTGAAACAAATAAAGAATGGGCACATCTGCTTGGCCTTAACCCTAGCACAGCTATTACTTGCGTTAAACCTAGTGGCACTGTATCTCAACTTGTCAATAGTGCAAGTGGAATCCATCCTCGCTTTTCTCCTTATTATGTCCGTACAGTTAGAGGTGACAAGAAAGACCCCTTGAGTATTATGATGCAAGAGCAAGGCATACCATGCGAAGACGATGTTATGAATCCTGCTACACTTGTATTCAGCTTTCCCCAGAAAGCACCAGACAATGCTGTATGTACGTCTGATGTAGGAGCTATGGAACAGCTCAAGCTGTGGAAGATATATCAAGATCATTGGTGTGAACATAAGCCTAGTATTACAGTGTTCTATACAGATGATGAATTCTTGAAAGCAGGTGCTTGGTTGTATGAAAACTTTGATGACGTGTCAGGAATATCATTCCTACCTAGATCAGAGCATACATATAGACAGGCTCCCTATCAGGAGATAACAGAAGAGGAATACAATAAGCGTAAGGCAGATATGCCTGAGATACAATGGGATCTTCTAGGCTCTTACGAGCAAGAAGATAATACAATTGGTAGTCAAGAATTAGCCTGCTCTGCGGCAGGTGGGTGTGAAATATGAGTAGTGTATTAATTGAGCAATTGAAACGACATGAGGGCTTTCGAGCCCTTGTGTATACAGACACAACAGGCCATAAAACTATAGGCTATGGCTTTAACATAGAGGCAGGCATCACAGAACGTAGTGCAGAGGCTCTCTTACAGAGCCAGATGGCTGAATTATGGCTTGATTGCAATCAGGAGTTTAATCATTTTTGGTGGAGGCTAAGCCGTGAACGGCAAGCTGTTATTTTAAACATGGTGTTTAATCTAGGTATGGCAGGCTTCAAAAAGTTCAAGAAGATGATTAGTGCTATTGCAGAGGGAGATGATGAAGCTGTTGTCAAGGAGATGCTTGACAGTAAATGGGCTAAGCAAGTGAAGGGAAGAGCTATAGAACTAGCTGATCAATGGCGAGACAATAGTTTTATAGATGTTACGATGAACGCACAATAGAAAAGGAGCCCTAGGGCTCCTTCTTTTTTTGCTATTACTTATCTCTGCTTGTCACTTAATGTCATATTAGTTACCTCTTATTAATTTTGTTAGGCAGACTAGACCTGAGCTACTGCCGGTTTAACAGAATAGCCTTCCCAATAGACCTTAATCTCACCTACTATCTGAACGCTTCCCGAACCAGTCACCCCAACATCAATCTGTAGGGTGGCTACTGTGTCAGACGTATTGACGGTGGTTATTGCAACCGTTGCAATGTCCCTTGTGCCTGACGTTGTAGCGGCGGAGTCTGTTAAATAAATGTCTGATACAGCTCCGAAAGCTGGCGTACCTGTACCGCTGTGGGTTACTGACACAGCCCTCTTAAATCCGATAGATGCTGTTTCAGCCTCTGGCGTTGCCGAGTGTCCCACAAACCCTTCAAAAGCTATTGTATAACCGCCCTCTTGTGTTGCAGGTACAGTTATTGTAACCAAATCTTGCGCTGATCCTGTTGCTACTGCTTTCTTGATAAACTTGCTAAAAATATATTGGTTCTGGTCATAATAACCCACCTCAGTACAGTCAAAGAAAATCTCATCATCCTGTGCGGCTGAAATACCGCCAATAAATGGAGTTATAGGCTTATACCCGCTGTATAGTGTGCCTAAACCGTCGTGATTGTTGTCATAGAAGGACACATGTCCACCGGTATTAAAGTTATTAACCAGAGTCGTCCCCGCATCAAATCCCTCAAACCTATTGCCACTAATGCTGATATTAAGCGCAGGGTCACTACTGCCAAATTTTATGGCGTTATTTGTGTTTGATCCGTTACCTTGGAAGTAGTTGTCATGTACATTAACACCCCTCACCAAGCCTAGGCTTACAACATCTGTTGTGCCATTTTCAAATCTATTGCGACTTATCTGGCATCCTCTTTGCCCGACTAGTCCATCTCCAACAATGTACGCTTCATTATCAAAAACGTTATCTATTATCTTCACATCTGTCATTGAGTTATCCATGTGGATATAGCCAGAACTTGTAAAGTAGTTACCAAAGATAACCCATGAATTACCGGCTGTTGAATCAAGCCAGATATGCTTGGCGTTTGGCCCATCCCCAAACTTGTTATAGCAGCAAACATTTGCAAGAGCTAATTGCGTAGCTTTGATGGCTGCGCCTAAGAAAAACTCAAACTGATTGTGCATAATCTTGGATTGATTGTTGACTTGGTTTAGGTGTAAGCCAACAAGACCTGCGACACTATTACCATTGAACGATATATTTCTAATCTCGTTAAAGTATCTTGACGTTGTACCATTCCCAAGGTCAAGCATGTAGCTACCAGTAAAGCCAGCATCTGCTTTTAGGATTGTACTGCCTTCTGATTCACCAAAGAACTTAAAGCCTGTAATGTCAGCAGTAAGTGGGACACTAATTAAGTATGTCCCTGCTGGTAAATAGACCCTTCTCCCTCCAGCTACAGCAGCATTAATAGCTGCTTGCATAGCTGCGCTATCGTCTGTAACCCCGTCCCCTACAGCACCAAAGTCTCTTACATTAATTACCATTCCATTAATTTGATTAAACGCTATCTTAGTTGTCATTCTATTTCTCCATATTCATATATGTCTATATCTGTTGTTCTGATAGGTGGTATAATTTTTATCATGCTACTTCCTTATTTAGCTACCCAGCCTGTGTTGCCTGCACCTGTCTCTTTTACATAAAAGGTTGTGCCAGTAGATCCGCTAGTGTTAGTATATAAACTTCCCACAGGAGCTGTAACTGATGACTCAGGTGTGCCTGCACCACTTGTCCAGATCACTGCACCTGCCCCTACCCTCACTTGAGTAGCAAACATATTTTGCCATCTAGCTCCCACTGTGCCCAGTGTATAAGCATTGTCTGCTATAGGGTAGGTGGCCTTGGGTCTAGTGTCGCCATCTATACTCATACTCCCAATAATTTGAGTTGGGTAGGTTGCGTCACCAACAACAACCCTCTGACTACCTCCCCCAATTAGAGCCATCTCCCCCGCTGTTGGGAATCTAATTCCTGTAGTAGCATCAAAACGGTCGTGTATAGTAGGGGCTGCGTCTGAGCCAACATCCATAACCTTAGTAGAATACGTCTGTAAAGCTCTTATAGCCATTGACGCTATAGACCCTCCAGCACCGTTCAGTATTGTATTGCTGGTTGGGTCTCCATTTGTGCCTGCGGTCACATTAAAGTTACCTTGAATATATGCGTCGTTGCTAGATGCATCTATCTGGTAGCCAGTGCCATCACCCGGCTCTGCTGCAAAACCAATCGCTGTCTGCCTCTCGGTTGGCCCCTGCATACGGATACATGCACCTTCAGCGTGGTAGGTATTACCGTCACCGAACGATGTAGCCACATAAGCAGCTTTTATAGCTGCGTCATAACCTCGTAAACTGTCAGTTACGAACACGTTAGTCATTAGGTTTTCAGCAGACGGGCTATTACGATAGGCAGTGTCCCAGTCGTATCCATACCTGTTCCCAGAGCCTGTTGTAGCGTATGGGCTAAAGATACCGAAACCAGTCTGACCTACTAATCTTATTATAATGTTATTGAAGATGTTCGCATTAACAACAGAGGTTAGAACCACACCCTCTTTAACCTGTTCTATAAATAGATTAGTTGCCTTGTTGTAGTAGCATGTGCTTGGGTGGTCGCCTAGTAGGTAGGCTTCACCGCTTATGAAAATATCAGCAGCAAGCGTTAGTTGGGTGTCTGAGTCAATAGCTGTAACTGTGGTCTGAGTAGTGTCAGTAGTATTCTTAACTATCTCACCTATGTTGCAGTTAGATAAACCACCACCACTGTCGACTAATTTACCCGCTGAAGTAGACGTGGTAGTACCTGTCTTGCTTGGGTGGAATGCTCCGTTGTTAAAGAACATTAAACCTACAGTATACTTACCAGAGCTGGCAGCGGCCTGCCCAGTAGAATCAGCTCCCAAAATACGGAAGTTATCTAAGTTGTTGTAGAAGATTTTAGTCTCATCTAATATCTGATCAGGGTGTCCTACTAGCACTATACCTTTTGGGTTTTGGACGGCAGTAGACTGTATTACACTACTCCACCCTTCGCCTGTTAAGCTTGAATACTGACAAGTTATTCTCACTGCTGTCTCTGCTGTACTTACTATCGACGCCCCAGATTGCAAGTGTATGTGTTGATTATCCGACAGGGTAATAGTGGAGGAGGTGTTGTGTGTACCTGCCAAAAGAATAATTCTGTCATTACTAGCAAGTGCCGTTTGTATAGCATCACCGGGGTAAACTACATACCTATTCTGCAAGTATGTAGCTAAGTTATAAGTAGTCCCACCTTGTACGTGAGTGACAGCGGAGGTGTCTGTAGTAGAGTTAGTAGTAGCTAAGTTAGTAATGGCAGTTATGCCATCTGTGGAGTTGATAGTCTTTAACCACGTAATAGAGGAAGACGAAGTTTCTGTATAGTCAATGTCCTTAGTTTGGTAGTTACCATTAAGGAAGACAAACAGATTACCCGCTGCCACTGTAAAGGTGATGCCCGTGAATGTAGTTACAGTAGCCACAACGTCAGCACCTGTCTGTACTTCTCTTTGTGCAGCTATCAGCCCACTACCCGCTGCTGCTATAGCAGCAGTTAGCTGTTGGTAGTTAACAGCATCGGTGTTAAGAATACCGGGAGACAGATTCAATATCTGATTGCTATTCATATCTAAGGCATTTTCCATCTGGTTTGGTTCACCAGTTGGATTAACACGATACAACACCTTATCGTTCAATTCTGTTTCAATAGAAGCATTGTTTGTATTATGAAGAGCTTGGCTCCCATAATTAGTTGTTAAATCATTTAATGTTATTTTAGCCATATTATTCTGCTCCGTCCCCGTTAAACCAACTCATCAAATCTCCCCACTTCATCGTCAAAATAAAAGCTCCAACGAGAAGGCTACCACGAATCCAGATAACAAAATGTCTGTACATAGCAAGCTCATTCGAGAGTTCGTCCATCTTGTTTGATTGTTCTTTGTTTTCTTCATCCAACACCTGTAGTCGTCTGTCAATGCTTTCCAGTTTTGCCTTAATAAACCCAAATTCCTCATCATTATTCACTGCCCTCTCCTATCGTCTAGGTGTTTTAGTGGTTGTAGTTGTTGTTTCACCTAAGCTCACTAGGTCTTGCACAATTAAATCTGCTGCTTCTTTCTCTGTGCCGCCGCTCATATTAGCTGTGGCACTAACTACCTTTCTTAAATCAACAGCTAAGGTCTTCTTGAGCCTCTCCATGTCTTTCATAAAAGGAGTGAGCTTACCTGTGGGCTTCATAGGTAAGAAATCACCTAAGAGCGTAGAAGGCTGTGTCTCTAATAGGCTTGGATTATGTTTCTTAATTGCAGCTTTATCTATTCTAAAAGTTAAAGCTCCTCTCTCATCAACCTCTGGTATTAGAAAAGGAATACGAGATGTTTCAGAGCCTACAGTTCTGGTGCCTTGCTTTATGGATTTAGAAGCAGTGAAAGTATATTTATCTAGCAAGTTTTTAATTTGCCCCTTAGCACTACCCTCTAGATTTCTCATGTAATCAAACATGAAGCCATTCATGCTTTGTGTTAGGTCTGGATTTGACTCATTAACTTTGTTTACGAAGTCTATATTATCCTTGTTGGCTAGTACATCGAGCCACGCTCCAGCAGCATCTTTACTAATAACCCCTTCCGCATTACCCTCAGACATGCCAACAGCTAGCTTATTAAATACTGTGTATAGGGCTTCTTTCTTATCTATATTCTCAGGTGCTTCTTTTTCTAAATACTTTCCTACCTCTACAAAATAATTAGCGTAGTTAGTAGTCTCTTTTTTTGTGATGTTTGCTATTTCGTCTAGAGGTACTTCTACTTTAGTTGGATCTGTAACGGAAGGAGTTGCTACTACTCCTGCTAATATATCTGTCATCCACCTATCAAAGATGGGCACCCCCGGCTTACCTCCTAGTTTTGACAGTATAGCTATATTTTGGTATGCTTTTGTATCCTTAGTGTTATTGAGAGCCACTGCCACTTCTGCTGCTCGTGCTTGTTCATTACTTTCCAAGCTTTGTTTACCTGATAAGGACTCTATCATATTATCGTAAGGAGTAGCAGACATAATTTTAACATTATCTACTAGCTGGGGATTTAATTCCATATAAAGAGCAGACTGTTTAGCAACATAAGCTGCCTTCTTTGTCTGTAACTCTCTTATTAATTGTTCCCACACCTCAGGCGGAGCCTTAGTGTAGGTTTCTGGTGTCATACCAAACTGTAATTCTTTATCTGTAATGCCCGGGACATGTTTAGATATATATGTATTAACTGTAGTGCCTACAAGAATTGCTTCTGCATCAGCAGATTTCTGTGCTTCCTCTATACTAGTGTTTGCAAAGACACTAGCTCCCAGTTCTTTAGATAGCTTAATCGTCTGGGCTCTGGCCTCAAGCCTACTATTCATTTGCTGAACTTCTTTGGCTGCCAAATAAGATTGTTGTCCTGCTGGTGTTACTATAGCCCCGGGAATGCCTCCAAAGTTATTAACATAGTCTTTATCTAAAGCATCAAGTTGCCCTTGAGCTGTCTTAGCATTAGCTTCTAAGGAAGCTTCGAGCTGTTTAGCTTCTTGTCCTGTGGGATCAAAGCCTAATACACCAGACATAGCTTGTCTATAATGAGAAGCAAGACCCGGGAAAGCATTAATGCGTTCTTTTAATAAAGCTTCTGCTCTAATTTTAAAGTCTGACGTACGCCCTGTCTGCTTAGAAGCATTCTGTAGTCTTGTAATCTTACCTCTAAAGTCATCAGTTTCTACTTGCTCTTGCGTAGATAGCTGTTCCTGTTGTTCATCTAGATAGCCTTGTTGCAAGTCTTTAGTTTGACTAACTAAATCCATAGTGGATATAGTTTTAATACCAAATGCTGCCACCTCTCCTGCGGCAGTGATGGCTGCTGCTGTAGAGTTATCCTGTACAGGAGCAATAGCTCTTATATGCCTAGTATCTACGTCACTTAAATTAGCTGTTAAAGCCATTATTTTGCTCCTCCATTAACTGCTTTCTCAAACACATTTCTTATAGTATCTATTTGTTCTTTATCTGCATTAGTATTTCTTTCAAAGAAGTCTAGCATTGATGCTAAATCCCCACCATAAGTGTTATTAATTACTGCTGTATGTAAATCAGCTAGTAAACCATTGACATCTTTACCCGTTCTTTGTTTTAATAAGGCTTGTACTTTACTGTATACAGCGTAATAATCTGCACTCTCACCACCAAGCAAAGCTTGTAATACATGAGCTTCTGTATCAACAAACTCCTGCATAGCACGGAGTCCTACAATACCTCTATCCCTTTCTGTTGCTGACTCTCCTATTACTCTACTAATCCTACCAAAAGCTTCTTGTGCAATACCATCAATTCTGTCTTTACTATCTTTTCTTGAATTGAATACGTGGTACATAGCCTCCACTTCACGTTTAGGAATACCCACCATGCCATAAACAACAGCCTCGGTGGAAGTAGCAGCTAGAGGTAATAGGTTTCTGTTCTTATCCACCCACTGCCCTAGGTTAGTCATAGTCTTAGAATTAAGATATTGTCTATAGCCCGAAGCTATAGAAGCGAAGTCATTAAAGACTAGCTTAGCTCTTTCCTCAGTTAGCTCCTGTGGGGAGCCTAGTATGCTCTTAAGGGTAGTTAGGGCTGTACCAAATCTACTGCCTACAGAACTAGATGCTCCTGCCATAAGCTCTAATACACCCACGTCACCACTTGCTATATCTTCCATATATTGTAGTAAGCTAGTAGTAAAGCCTTGTCCTGCTGACATGTTTGCAGCAAAGGCAAAGTCTGTATCCTCTCCTGCCATACTTGAAATCATTGTATTCATAACTAGATCAAGAGCACCTCCATGCAGTATTTGTCTATCGGTCTGAGATAACTCTGTAACTCCTGCTGCATCTAAGGCATTATCTAAAGCAGCGTTTATGCCCCAACCGGCTCCGCCAAATATCCCAGCCTGAAAATAGAGTATACGTCTACCTTCTCTTGGAGTGATTGCCTTATTACCATACTTAGATAAGCCGGGAATGCCTCGCATCATAGCTAATGTAGCTTTATGCTGTATACTAAAGAACTGTGTAGCTGTGCTTAAGAAGCCATCCTGATAACCAAAGGCTCCAGCCTTAGTCATACCAAGAGCTAGTTGCCTAGCGTCAGCAGCTACCGCTGTCTTAGCTTTGTTAGTGGTCATGTCTGCTGTAGGGAACTTGTCTCTGTGGCGTTTCCATGCAAGCATATAAGTGTTAGAGATGTTAATCCTTTCACCTAAGTCAAAGCCTACACTCTTAGCTGCTTGTACCGCACCCTTTACTACATTCTTACCTGCTTGCCCAGCAGCTCCTATTACACTCTTAGTGACTTCATTATCTATCTCAACCATAGCATCTCTTCCTAAGAGATGTGAGTCTATAGATTCTGTTAAGCCGCTCTCTTTGAATGCTTGTCTAGCATTCTTAAACTCTGTCTCTGACATCCCTGCCATACGAGCGCCAGCTTTATTAGTTATTTTTGAATCACCCAAAGAGGCTAGAAGTAAACTACCTCCTCGTCTATGCACAGCTCCTGTTAGTACATAGGCTGGATCTATTCCCGCAAGGAATAGGTATTGTTGACTCTGTATTAAAAGCTGTCTAGCTGGGTTTAATACAATAGTAGCCATGAATGTAGCACCACGTATACGAGATAGAGGATCTCTAGCTCCCACTGTAGTACGTACAAAGCTCCCTAGCTTAGCACTGCCAGTAACATCCTCAAGCCACTCACCAAATCCTATCATAGCGTTCTGCCATTTCTGACCAGAGACACTGCCATTCTCTACCATATTAATATAGTCCCACATAACTTTAGCTTCTTGCGCTGCGTCGTCATTAAGTTTTGTAGGATTAACTAAGGCTCCCTTACTTGTAGGGAAGCCTTCCTTAGAGAACTGAGGATATTTGTTAACGAAACGCTTCTTCATTAAATCAACAATAGGACGCATAGATACTAATCGGCTCACTGATGCAGCCTGTGTTCTTATAGATGCAACAGGATCTTCAATATCTGCAAGATTGCCCATAGTATCTTTTAATCTTTCTCCTTTAGGGGAGAAGAATAAACCACCAGTGGAACGTCTTAGGCTCTCATAAGATTCAGCAGTTTGTGCTGCTGTTAATGATCTAGAGTGTTTAAAGTCATATTCAATATCTGGATTAGTAACTCGTAGTTCTTCTAAGGCAGCCTCTGCTTCCTTCCTGCTCTTAGCAGTATTAATAACTTTAGTGCCTATAGCATGAGAAGGAACTACGTCCCCATCTAATGTTAGCTTTCCTTTCTTCTGTGTAATGAAATACTGATCTTTATACAGAGTAGTAAGATAGTTGGAGTCATATTTCAACACTTGTTGTGGAAGTTCTTCTAGAGAAGTTTCACCTGATACTAATAAGTATCTAGTCTGCACAGCACTGTCTGCTCCGTGTGTAGCACCACTAACTGCAATCTGTCCTCCTTCCTCATATAGCTTACTAACTGCCTCAGGATTTAGCTTAATCATTTTCTGTGTAGCAGGATCATAAGCTACTTTCATATTCTTAGCCTGTTCCATAGAAGCAGGCGTAGCCATAGCACCAAAATCACCATTCTTTACGTAACGTCTATTCAGAGCTATCTGTCTCTCTCTAAATACTTTATTCTCTACTACATAAGAAGCATCTGTCATAGTACGAACACTAACAACACTCTCCAACACTTCCTGTGCATCCTTACTACTAATGCCAGTAGGAAGCATATCTCGTATCTCTGCTATGCTTACATCTGTATTCATAACTCGTGTACGATCTAGGATGTCAATAACAATGCCTTTATTCTTATTACTAGCCTTTGTAAAAGGCTCAATCATCTCTAAGAATAAATGTTCATGCCCTCTGCTGGCATCAAATGCCACATAGAAACTGTCAGACAGAGCAGGAGCTAAGTTAGAGGATACATCACCAAGATAGATAGCCTTACTTCCTCTACCATATATATCTTCTGAATCAAATGTTACAGACTCATCCACCTTGTAATCATTCTTTATGAAGACACGCATTGTATCTTCTCCTTCCTGAACTACTCTAGCTTCTGGATGTAATCTTTCTATTGCTGCCTTAGCAGCAGGGAAGTTATTATATGTATATACAGCTTCTACTTCCATACCTGTATCTGTAACATTAGAAGAAGCTCTGTTTAATTTAGCTCTTAATGGAGCTGCATTTTGAAGAGATTCTATTAATGCATTACGCTGTTTTAGCTTTTCTGCTTTTTTAAGGTGTACACTAATATCTACTGTACGACCTTTGATGTCATTTAACAGATCAACTTGTCTAGTGATCAATTTATCATCAACTAAAGGATCTTCTGCATATCCCTTCCACTTAGGAAGAAGGGCATCTACTACAGCATCTGATCTAGTAGTACCAAGAGCTTCTGCTGTACTTCCTGTAGCATCTGCTATACTCGCAGCAGTTAGGGCTTCACCCTGCTTAGGATCAACTCTAGTCACTGTAGCAAGAGACGAAGAGCGTTTGCTTCCAGCAATAAGCTTAACTGCTCCCTTAGCAACACCACCAACAATAGTTAAATCCATTAAAGACACAGCATTGTTAATAAACTTATCTACCTCTAAGTCCCCAGCAACAAAGTCACCAGTAGCTCCAGCAAATAATTGACGAATCATATCTTTCTTCAAGAAATCATTGTCTGTAAATAAACCGCTAGTCTCGTCTGATGTTTCTACTACAGCACGTAACACATCTATTTGAGTTTCTTTTGGTAGGTCTGTTATCCAGTCTCGGATAGTATTTAGATAGTTTCCCTGTAGAATAAAGGAGTAGGCAGCACTGTCAGCAGGAGCACCAAACTTCTTCTTTAGCATTTCTCCTAGCTGAGCTAAATCCTGTTGTGGAACAAAAGGAGCTAACATAGCTTCTGCACCTTGCGCAATATCTGAGAAGGTAAAAGGAGTGTGTTCTAATGCTTCTGCATATTCTCTTTTAAACTCCTCTCTTGTATCAATCTCCTTTTCCCACATCTCCATAACAGTGATAGGATCTTTGGCCTTAGCTACCACGGCTGCCAAAGCAGCATCGTCTACAGCATATTCATTATCTATAGACATCCTTTCCTGTACGCGAGTAGCCGCGTTGTCTACGCCAATCTCATCAACTACAGAGGCTACGCCTTCAACACTAGCCATCTTTTCTTCTGCTTCTATAGACTGCCACAATTCTAAGGCACGAGTAGAGCTTCCATTAATAACTAGATCATTATAAATTGTTTGTTTTTCTTCGTCTGTAATACCCGTGGCTGTCTGTAGTTTCTGTACATGTTCCCATGCAGCACCGCTCATCCATTGAAACTCTGGTAGTTGTTCTTCTTCAACAGAGGGAGCAAAGCCCCTCTCTACTGGAGCAAAGCCAGCCCCTTCCTTAATAGGAGCAGCGTTGTCTACGTATCCTTCGCTCTGTGCTATAACTTCTGCTTGTGGTTGCCCTGCTCTAGCTCTGATATTATTAATATCTTCCATAGAGGCTCCTTTCATAAGAGCGTCATCTACCGAAGACTCCTGTGCAACTTGGGCTTCTTCTTGTGTCACGCCTTCTGCCATCTTAACCACCACCGCCAAATATGCTTGCTGCTTGTATTCCTAAGCCTCGTACCGCCTCTATTTCGCCAGCCCGTCTAGTCTTATCTGCTGCTTTCTGTTCAAAGATGCTTATCTGATTTGTTAATCCACCCACTTCATCCAAGAAGCTTAGATTAGTGGCTAGCTGTGTTCCTACACTGCCTACACCGGTAGAAGCACTAGACGTAGAAGCTGTACCAGAAGCTTGTGCTCCTGTCTGTATTGAGCTACGAACGGCTCTAGCCTCTCTTATAGCTTTACGCTTCTCTCTCTGCGTCTTAATATCTTGTATCCTACGCTGTAAGTTGTTAGCTTTCTTTTGCTCTTGGGCTGCTTCCTTTCTTTGTCTTCTAGGTTCATTCAATAACTGCCCAGCCCCTGTAAAACTTAAAGCATCTTCTACATCACTCATATGATTCTCCTATACAATATATGGCTACCCAGTTTTAATATAGGTTTCATGCCAAACATCCTTTGCCATTTATTAAGCTTGTCACTCTTCGTAGTAATGAAACTAAACACTTCTACAATACCCCTTTCTGCAAGTTCTTCTGTAACTTCTACCCATTGCTCTAAAAATCTCTTATATACAGAAGGTGTGAATACAACATCTTCTTTCATTGTTACATGTAGAAAGATATTCCCTTCATGCAGCTCTCCCTCTAGGAGAGCCTCTTCTGTTTCTACTAACGGAAATCTAGACATTCTCATTACCGGAAGCTACCATAGCCCAGCCATATATATGACAGTCTTTTGCAGCCTCTGTATCAAATCTTAACGAGAGAGCTTTACCTGAGCCTCTCAGGCGATTCTTAGTGGTGATCATTACATGACCATAGTCAAATGTATCTGTGTCACCAGAGGGCATATAAGAGCGTGTAAGACGATAGGCTTGGAACTGTGTTCCCCACTTACCGCTATTAGCACTATTAGCGAAATCCCATTGAGCTTGGATTAAACAACTGCTAGGAGATATAGGAGTTAGATTACCAGTGCCATCATCTGTAAACCCAGTCTCTGTTCTCCTAAAATGAGTAGTAATATAATCCACCCACTTACGTCGTTGGCTATCTGCAAAGGTTTCATATCCTGCTATTAAATATGCAGGAGCATCTTCTGTGCCCCAATCAAGGAAATCAGCATTCCAATAATAACTAAGAGTTAGGGAGTAACTAGTGTCTGGTTTTATAGTGATGTATTTAGTTGTACCTAATCCTGTACCCCTCACTGCGGAGGTAACAACTACTTGTACTCCATTAGCTAACACAGGAACACCATTCACTACAACCTCATCTAGTTTAGGCACAGTGAGAAAACTTGTTGTAGACATATAGCCCGCTATAAAGGGACTGTCTGTTGTTTGTTCTTGTATTGTGTTTGGATAGAAAGCTTGTAAGACAGTATCAAATACTAATTCTTTTATATAATAATTATTTTGTCCTGATCCATTATAGCTGACACTATCATTATACAACCAACTTACTTTTCTACTGGCTGCATCATAATTACCTTTAGCATATAATTTACCAATTGAAGTTATGTTATTATAGAATGTTTGGATTGTAGATTCTGTTAGGTTTTGTGCTGTTAATTTACCTGATACTTTATCAGGAGTTAGCACATAAATACCGCCCTCACTCCAATAAATTATAGAGCCCTCTACATTAATAGCAGTGTTTGCTCCTATAATGCCTGTATTAGTTATTTGGGATATACTAAAATCATCTGCTTTAAACACCCCATCAGGGCCGGTTATTTCCCACACACCATTCTCGGCTAATACCACAAGACTTGTGCCCGTGGTTATTAGTCTATATATGTTAGTGGCTTCTGGTATATCAATTGAGCCCCCATCGGTGGCTATTAAATCTGATACATGCTCAGAGGTTGGATCTGCTTCTTGATAGCAGAGCCCTAGCTTACTTACATTATCTATGAGAGAAGTAAAAAGAATAGTACCTGAATAAGAAGGAGATTTAGCGTCTCCATCTGTTACATCACTACTAATGCCTGCATAGAATATCCTACCTGCATATGTAGCTACTGCTGTAGCTGCTCCTCGCTCTCTATCTGTTAATACAGTTAAGCCGGATAGAGCGGCTCTAGACGCTCCGCGAGTGTAAGCATTAATTATATACTTGCCTTTAGGCGCAGGAGTGTTGCCAAAGAATTGCTTCTCCATAAAAGCTTTACTAAAATCGTCTGTAGCGTTTTTACCATACTGCATAACATCTGAATTAGAGGGGTAGGCTACTAAGTCATAATTAGTTTCTGTCCAGCCTTGATTCAGTAGGTTGTAGGCATGGACATCAGTTAATACTGAGGGTCTTTCGTCTACATCTAAAGTATCTTCAACTCCCCAAATATCCCTAACAGATAATATGTAAGAGTACACAGCATAAGAAGAGGCACTATCTCTCTGTAAATATTGAGGGCCATCAGTGTCCCCAGAACTAGCCATAACCAGTACACCTTTTATTGGAGCATAAGTTATGGGAGTGTTTGAGTAGCGAGTAGGAAGAGTTACCGTATCTAACACTGTAGCACTAGGAGCAGAGGCAGATAAATCTAATAGATGTAATATATTACCTACCTGCACAACACCTACAGTGAGGGCAGCATTATCAGCTACATTTTCCCATTTAAAGGAAGTAATAGCTACGCTGTTAAAGGCTAAACTAGTTTTTAGTGTATCTATAAGGGCGTAGTCAGGCTCATAGGCCATGCCTAGCCTTCTTTGTCTGCTGCCATCTCTATTTAATGTAAAATTGTTTTCATCTATAGATGCATTTTCAGGAAAGGTAAGAGGCGTTGCTTCTGTGAACAGACCTTTTACAAAACTATTTCGCTCTAGTGCTGTTTTTGGCATTCTTAGCCCCATTTCTAGTGATTATGTAATCTGACCCTGCCGTGTGCGCTTCTTTCTCTGATGTATAATAGCCCCCTAGGGCTACAGGCATTTCACCCCCACTTTCCCAAGCAAGTTTATATAGATTGCCTTTGGTTGTAGTTATAAAATTTTTCATTTCTTGCTGTTCCTTCCATAATCAGGAAATCTCCAGCCACCTGCAACCTGCCAAGCCTTTCTGCTTGCCCAACTCATGCCTCTTCTAGCCTGTTGCTCTGCCTTTCCGTCTGCGGCCTGCTTAATTCTAGTGAAGCAGGTACTCTTAGCCTCAGCTAATAGTGTACTAAACATTTCAATAGGCAGATCTGGTACAAATGTATCTGATAAAGTGAATACAGGAGTTATGTAGGCTAGCACTTGAGACTTAGATGCTTGTACTGTACTATCTACCGTATTATCGTAGCTGTCAAATACAATATTTTCATCATCGAAGCTCGTGAAGTAAGTGGGAGCAGAATCATTCTTTATGATTAACGTAACACCACTAATATCTGTTATCTCTACTGTATTACTAATGTCTGTATTTCTCGAATTAGTTATACGAAGAAATTCATCAGGATATTTATACTCCACTTCCTGCCACCTAGGGGCAGTTTGTGTTAACTTTCTTTTATTATAACTAACACTAACAACTTCTTTAATTGTCTCTGGTACAGCCATGTGTGTAGGTCTAGCTGTAGTGCCGCTGGCATCTAAAGCTATTAGCTTCTGCAAATGAGGCCAATTCTTTCTTGACATCATCTCTTCATAAGTAGATTTAATTATTTGTGCTATCTGCAAGCTCTCTATAGTATCTGTAATACTACTGATTTCATCAGAGTTCATGTCAGATGCTATGTCTTGTGTCATATCTAGTATAGATAATTTACTCATTTCTTGTTCTTACTCCCCTTTGGCCTTCCGCCGCCGTGGCTACGTGCACCACCAATAGCCCCACCAGACTTTCTATTAGCAGAAGCACTCTTCACTCTTGTATTACTTTTGGCTTTACTTCCTCCTTTAGAAAGAGGTGTAGCATGGTCGATATCTTTTCCATCTCCTTTGCTAACTCTGCCGTCTTTAATTGCTGTTCTGCGTGCTTTATTTCTAGCAGCACGATTCTTCTTCTGCTCTGGTTGAGCATTATATGCTCTTTTCTTTTTACTCGCTGGCTTCGCATTAGCTTTCATCTTGGCTGGCATTTAGACCCCCTTACTTACACGTTGGATAAGGAGGGCTGGAGCTGTAATTTGCACTGTATTAGCATCAGCCTTAAGAAAGACTTGAGCCCCGTTTGCCATAAAAGTTGCTAGGGAGAAAATTCCAAAGCTGACACTAACTGTCTTGCTAGCTCCTGCGGCAACACTAATCTGCCTATCAACTACAACTACTGATGGAGTAGCACCTCCACCTATATCAAGCTCCATCTCTAGTATAGAAGCAGAACCTGTTACAGCAGTAATGGGTAAATCCAGTCTAATTGCATAGCTATCCCCAAGCGTGTCTGCAACTATCTTATCTGCTGTGGTGTCCCATAAGGCTGTAACACCTGTAGGCAAGTAGCCTATCTCGGTTGTACTGCCTAAACCATCTATAGAAAGTTTAGCTGCTGATGTAGTAAAGGTTTGAGCCCCTGCATTATCCTTGTAATAAGCCCAGCCATGTATGTTAGCCCATGCCCCGCTATTCGCGCCGTTAGCCACATAGATACTCCCTGCTGGGGCAGTGGTAATACCCTTGGGTTCATGTATCTCCCCAACACCAATATCATTATGTTCTATTGTCATTAAATGCTGTCCTGTGAATCATACGATTCTTTTAATTTCTTTAAGAACACATCATCATGTGGAGTTTTAGTTGATTTAACTATGGCGTCAGCCACCCAGAATAGTAACCATTCTAGTAAAGACTTAGCAGCTACGGCTGCTATTAATTTAATAAATATTGTTCGTAACGCTGCTAAAATTGCTGTTCCCATTATATATTCTCCGTTATAATTTGAAGCCAATAGGCTTTTTCACTTGAATTAACGTCAGACCATGTAGTTCCTGTTATGCTGTCATAATAGGCTTTATAATCACTATGTCCTAAGCCTAATATAATACCTTCATATTTAATGTCGCCTGTAGTGCCTCTGCCTCCTAAGAGGCGTAGCCAATAAGCATGTTCCATACTCCTAGCATCAGAGCCTGTCTCTACAAGCCGTAAGGCTTCATACTGTACATCATGTAAGCTAAGCTTAGAAAAAGCTGACAGATCATCTGTATCTCCTCGTAGTACTCCATAATATAAGGAAGCATAATAATTGCTTCCATGAAATTCACTTCCATACATTATGTTACGTCCGTAGTGATTGCTGTGCGTTGTCCATTAGTGTCTACAGTGGCTGTTATACGATCCTTACTGTCTGCTGCATCCCTGATAGTAACTGTAGTTCCAGCTACTAACAGTTTACCTGCGGCTTCTGCTCTAACTAATCGCATGGCCTGTGTCCAAGTTTCACTACCTTCAACAACATCAGTTGCTGGGTCAAAGGTAGAAGCGCCTGCGGCTGCTGTTAACTCTGCTGCTTGTGGTGCTGTCAATCCACTACCTGCTGTTACCACATAGACCACATTTTGCCAGTTGACATCTATACCAAAACCAGAAGTTGTTGGGTCTAGGACAGGATATACACCATCATCTCTATAGATTCGTGCTGTATCAGTCTGTCTCTTAGACGCTGTAGTTTCATTGTCTAGGTAGATAGATGTTATTGCAGTTATGTTCTTGTAGTTACCAGCATCTGCTGCTATGAAAGCGCCATAAGCACCCTCAATACCTGCTGTGGTTGTTAAGGTGAAACAATAAAAAGCATACATCTCTGCTGCTGTGAAGTTTGAGTTCACTATTAAGTTGAACTGATCATTGACAGGAGTGTAACTAAACTTAGTAATGGTTGATCCGTCTATACCATTGACAGCATATACGCTATCAGCAGATATAAAGTTATCACCATCTGCCACAATACCTGCGGTAGTTGCAGCTACAATTGTCTGCCCTACTTCAAAGGTGGTTCCTGCATTAGCATGAGCAAATCTTATTCTTACATTATCCCCATCAGAGGCATAAGCTGCATCCCCATCGGTGTATGTATCTGAATAGCTAACCCCTGCTGGGTCTCCTGAGTAGATTAATGTTGCTGTAGTTACGTTATAAATCTGTAACTCAGTGTCGCCCCCGACATCATCAGGTAGATTAGTGATGCTTATCTGAGCTGTTACTGGTGTGGTAAAAACCCCACTACCAAAGTCTTCATCTTCTTGCTGTTGTAAGAAGTCTGGATGGTATGAGCTGTTTTCCTCAAAGTAGAAGCCATGCTTCTCTGTAGTGTCCTCTGTGTTCTCAACAAACTGGAAGACAGACGAGTAAGCGCCACCACTCTCAACAACTGGGCAAGGCAGGTCAAAGGCTCTAAGTGAGCTACCATACAAGTTAGCTGCTGTTGGATCGGTGTACGTATCAAACAACCACTGAGCCATTAGCTCTTCTGGGCTCTTTGAGTTCGTTGCCTCTGTTACTTTGAATGAGAACGTATAACCTGTCTGTTCTTCTACAGGAGCACCCTGTTGGTTAGTAACAACTGGAGTGAAAGTCTGGTCACCACTTGCAGTGCCTGTGGCTGTATTTGTCAACACTATTGTATATTCGTAAGGCTCTAATGCACTTATACCAAAACTTGACAGGACGTTGTTTCTATCCTGATAGTAGTCAACAGAGAAAGTCTTAAAGACTAGGTGACTCTCATAGTCATAGTCTGCTGTACCATTACCGTCTGTGTCAGAGTAGTATTGCATTACTTGATCTACTACACCACCAACTAGTGTTACACTATTTACTGTACCACCCTCAGACTGCACATACCTAACCTTAGTGGTTCCACCAATAGTACCAACTGATTTAACGCTACAATAACGATGAGTGTCATTACCTGTAGTGGCATGTTCCCATGTCATTCCAGCACCTTTCCAGAAGGTGACACTGCCGCTGTCTAGTTGTGATGCTGTTGTACCGTCAGAAGTAAACTCAAATCTATCTGGCCCCACTGCTACAACAGGAAACTCAGTGTTATCCAAAGCACTCTGAGCTATCCAGAAATCTATCAAGGCACTGTATACGTTCACACCTTGCTGATTATCTGCTAAGTAACCACGTCTAGTAGCCCTAGCCCAATGTACTTCACCTGCAATCGGAGAGCTTGTTGCTGCCCAAGTGAGACCATGAGAGGCATTGTAAACAGGGTCTGCTGCTAAAGTTATAGCAACGGTTACACTTGAAGCGCCTAACACTACCCCTGTCTGTCTTTGTGGCAGATAGCCAGCCTTCATAACAGTCATGTCATAAGTACCTGCTGCTGTAGTAGTGGCACTTGTACCTGTAGCAGACGCTTCTATTGTCTGTGTCCCAGTATCAAATATCTTTATATCACTTGCAGCTACATTAGATGTAACCTCTAGCTGAACTGTTGGAGCAACTACAGTTATCGTACCACCACCAGAAGCGTTAAGCTTTCCAGATGCTATGGTTACGCCTGCTGTTACTGTTAGAGTTCCTGTTCCTGTATATTCGATATAGTAAGTTGAATCTGAGAACGTACACTCTGTTACGTCTAGAGTAGTTGAACCTACTACGTCAATTAAGATGTCAGTCTGATTACCTGAAAAGATTACTCCCGTCAGGTTAGCGCCAGAAGCACCGTCCATTTCAAGAGCTGCTGTAGTAGAGTTCTTGATAGTAGTATTAGTCAGTGTTGGATTGTTAGCAACTATTGTTGCACAGCTATCAAATAAACAACCATCAAACGTATGTCCATTCACTACAGCTAACTCACCCGCTCCCTGAATAACACAGGAAGTGTATCCAACTGTTGCGGATGTTGAGCCTGTAGAGTTCCAGTAGAAAGGTGTGTTACTTATCCAGTTACATAGCTCAAATGAGACAGTGTCACTTGCACTAGCATTGACTTCAAACCCCAAGTCATTATCATTTATATGTGCTCTCCCCCAAGGTATAGTGAAGTCAGCTTGCGCAGCAAACTCAAAGGTTGCTAGGCTGTCTTCAAACCAAGTGAGGGTTGATCCGTCTCCTACTCCCCAAGGAAAGAAACAGTGGTGCATATTACCAGTAGGTGACTCTGTTGTTTTAGTGTCATCTGTATCTATCTGGGCACGTAGTGTAGCAAACGACCCTCTGTCCCCAGTCACTCCATTTATAGCTATATATGGGTCAACATACCCGATAGAGTCTATATATAGGGTGGAGAATGAGCCAGCAAAAGTTCCACATAGCCCAATTCTAGTCACATCTGTTGGGTCGAATGTCCCACTGTAAAGATGCGCAGAAGTACTCCTGTTCACGTTGATAAGGCCGGCAGAATAGTTAGTCAACACCGGAGCGTCTGCCCCGTAGATAGGCCAAGCTGCTTCCTCTGTACCAAGGCTTGAACTATTCATATAAACCATAGCTCCACCAGAGCCAGTTAGGTTGGCAAGCTTGGTGTAGGTGGTAGCTGAGTGAGAGTGGAGGACACAAAAGCGACCAGTAACAGTGAAGTCTGTTGAAGACACTGTGTATATCCCACCCTGTAGTCCATTACCTGTACCAGCGTTCCCTAGAGCCCCGTTCCCTGTATCATTTATACCAGTAGCAAATCCATTACCTAAGTAACCAGCACTGGCTGGTGTTGAAGAGGCCAGCATTGAGCTAGGGTTTACACCACTACCACCCCCTGTATCACACGTATTTAGTGAGGTGTATCCACCACTTATACTTGGTGCTGCCATTATTCACTACCTCCTATACATGATATGGCAGCTTCGCTGCTCCTACTCTCTGCTGTGAGAGACCACCCCCTCACACACATACCATCAAACTCCACTTCATAGCCTACTATTTCTTCTAGTCTTAGCACACTTCCGTCTTCTCTTGTTAGGGGTGGTGTGAATGTGACAACCATTGGGACGCTTAAAGTCTCGTAAGGCTCTACACATTCTACTCTATATTCTGCTGCTTGTATTCTATTTGCCTCTACTGTGTAGTTAGGACTCATTACTAGGTTTATCTCCGCACACAAACCAGAAGCTAATAGTACATTTACTGCTGCTTCCAGCGCAGTGTGTAAGGAGTTAAAGGCCATTATAGTCCTCTCATTCTCTCTTTAAGATCATTAAGTTTGTTTGTATATTCTTCTTTTAACTCTTGAGCTTTCCTTTCTCTTATAGCTATTGATTCTACCTTTAGGTCTAGGGCGCTCATCTGAGCTTCTATTTCTTCTTGCAGTTTAGTTGCTGTCATTATTGCCACATTAGCTGCTTCTTCTTTTTCAGCCACATCTGCTACTCTCTTAGAGAGTGTAGCTGTTGTTTTATTCTTATATCCGTCAAACTTCTTCTTCTCTGTGGAAACAGTGTCTTGTGCTTGCAGCACATAGCTCTTAGCCTTCTCTGCTTCTTTTTCTTTTTCTATGCAGAATGCTATTACACTCTTACCTTTCATTAGATCTTTTGTTAGAGAAGTGAGTTTTTTATTCTCTGCTATAATCTTCTTTAGTGTGGTTTCTGCTTTCTTGGGATCTGCTAATATACTAAGCAAGGAGTCAGATGAATTATTAGCAGTTTTAATACCTGTAGTAATCATCTACTTGCCCTTGATATAATATAAGTAAATTCACCACTATCTATATCTGCAACAAAGCGATATACAGCACCCAAACCTCTCTCTTCTAGGCTGCCGTTATAGGCTGCCCCTTCACCAACACCTTCAAACTGTACAATTCCTCCATTAATATCAGAGGAAAGAGGAAACCAACCACTGCCATTGAGCTTACGCTCAAGCGTAACAGTTCCCATGCCACCGTATATTAATATATTTACGATGCCATCAAATTCAAATTCTTTGCTTATGTTATCTTCTTTGGTAAGCTTCATAACACTCCTAAAAAATAGAGGGGACGAATCCCCTCTATACAGCCGTTAAATCTTAGTATAACGAATTACGACTTTAGCTAGACCAGCATCCATAGAAGGCGTTGTGCCAGAGACATCAATTCCTACTACAGTATCTGCTGCTAGAGGAGCAGCCCATGTGCCATTAATAGCAGCATGTGCATAAGTTCCTACAGCACCAGTGGTATTGTCGAAGTCAACACCGTTAGTAGCTTCAGAAGTGGAAGTACCGATAACAATATCATTATCTGCATTACCCATAGTGATTGCTGATGTGATTTCCATAGTGGCTCCAATTACAACAGAACCAGCAGGCAATGTACCAGAAGAAGCTACAGCAACTGCACCTCCTGCAAATTCATCACCATTAAGGTAAATCACTAACGAATGTTCAGTACCACTGCCATGCACATGACCACCACTAAGGATGATAGAGTCTTGCACGCCGCGAGTACCATATTGATTATACGAAGTTCCACTTGCTAGTGGGAACGCATTGTTTTCATAACCCATTATATATTCTCCTTACGCTGTTGCAGTAGCTGATGTAACAACTACAAGTAATGTATCTAGACGTTGTACGCCCATGCCAAAACGAGCAGTAGTATCAAACTCATCACGCTTCTTAGAACGATCACGACCAGTCTCTACTCGTGGAGGCTGTCTCCAAGCTACCATGCCCGGCTTGACTTGGTCATCACCAACACACATAAAGATGTTAGCAATACCTGAGGTAGAAGCAGAGCTTGAACCATCAGCTAATGTTAAAGTCTCAGCCGTAACTGTAGGTAGACGATTAGAAGTCCAGATAGACCAACCATAGATTTCAGTTACGAACTGGTGTTCCTTATGGAAACCATCCTTAACAAGAGACTGCGTAATACTTGAAGCAGCATCTAGATTAGCGGTTAGCTGAGCACGTTTTGCAAAAGCTGCTGCTGATACTGGATCAACAATAGCCATACGACCACCTACCGGAGCATTAGCCTTATCAAAAGATAGACGTGCATCAATCAAATCAGCCTCAGAAAGAGTCTGATTAGTACCCGCTGCGCGGAATCTATGACTAAAGCCATTGATCAAGTTACGATCAGATGCTGTTTGACCCGCATTTACAACAGTTAAGAAACGAGTTTCAAAGTGCTCTTGAATTGCGCGAGTTGCTTCTGCACCACGAGCTGCATGTAATGCCTCTAGCTGTGCGCTGTCTTGACGTAGAATATCAGTAATATACCACGCATCACCGACATAATCAGTAATCTGTAGTTGCACTGTACCAGTGTCAATTGGGTTGTAAGTTAAATCTTCGTTCTCAGTAATTTCCTGAATGGTTGTACTACCGATAGTTTTAATATCAATAGTTGTACCGGAACCAAAATCTGATACGTTACGATAAAGGTTAGTTGGAAGTAACCCATCGTGCAGATTCATCAAGATGAAATCTGAGTACTGCTGTGCCTCGATAAACGCGGCGGTATTGCCAGTTGTTTGTGACATTATTTATTCCTCTGTATTAATTATGTTTTAGGAGCTGCTGCTCGCCAAGATTCTACTAATGGATCTCGTTGACCAAACAACTTAGCTTTGGCTTCATCTAAACGATTAGGCTCCCCACTAGTGTTGGGTAACGAGGCAGTGTTGATGCCCGGAAGGGTAGGAGGGGCGTTATTGCTAGAGCCTGTATTAAAATATGATAATACAGCCTTTGGTGATTTTTGTGCTAAGCTGCGCATGAAGTCAAAACCAACTCCTAGCTCTTCAGCTTTAGCTTTAATCATAGCTGTTGCCTTATCTCTATCTCCAAACTTCTTCACTAATCCGTCTGTAACTGCTGCCTCATTAGCTTGCGCTACTGATGCCGCTTCCTTTTGTGTAAGTGCGGAATTTAACAACTCCATCACTTGAGCCTCGCTCAAACTATTTACAGAGGGTTGTTCTGTATTCGTTTGTGTAGTCGAGTTAATACGGTCTAACACTTGCTCCATGCCTTGCCTCTTATTTAGCTCTTCTTGCAGTTCAGCATTCTTACGGGTTAATTCCGATATGTGCGTCTGTGCATGAGGGATACTATTAAGGGCTGTGTTTACATCCCCGTATTTTTGACGACCATCTTCTGTTGTAATTCCTTTAAGCAGGTCTGCATAAGGATTAGCAGGGGCGGTCTGGGTGACATTAGTCTCCTCACCTTGTGGAGCTGCCTGCGCTTGTGGCGCAGATGTTGCTGCTGTAGATTCTTCTTGGGTTGCAAAAAGGTTATCTGACATATTCAATTCCTATTGTATTAGTTTAATTATTTCTTCTAAGGTACGTTGACGAGAAAGCTCATCCACATAATACTCAGTTAGATTTGTAATGCTGCCATTTCTAGCTACATCTCTCATTTCTTTTAAACTCTTTGCTACTTCTTGCTCTAGTAATAATACAAACCTCTCTCTAAGGAGAGTGGCTTGCATATAATCTTTCTTTAACTGCTTAATCTCTTCTTCACTAAGCCCTCTTGTCCAGCGTGCTAACATTACTCGCCCTCTACTGGAGTGATTGCCTCAGTCTCTAGATTCTCTTGTCCTGCATTCATAAGTCTCTGGCTGTCTAGCTTGTCCATCATACCTGCATTATCCCCATAGATATCAAATCTACTTAGCTGTAACAAGTCTTCTGTAAGTCTAGCTAGAGCTTTATCACTTATATGTGGCTCTATCTTAGCCCACACTGCGGAGTTGGCTAAGCCTGTTAGGTTTTGCATTAGCTGTGCTTGCTGGGCAAAGTGTCTAGCCCCTACAGGGCGTAGCTTGCCTTTAGCTGTTATGTCTTCTTTCGTTATAGACATAAACTCTGGCACACCAAAGTCATCATCTAAAGTACGAATAACATCAGCTACCTGCATATTCCTAACTGAAACCTCTAACATGTTATTTAAGGACGGTTCTAACAACTCAGTTTCAAACTGTGTAACCTTCTCTTGGAAGATACGTCCTGCTGCATTAGCTAGCTCACTAACCTCATGTGCTGTCTTCTCTCCCGGAGTACGAATACCCATAGCCTGCTTAGGAGCGCCAGCCATCTCTTCCATCATTTGCATTAGGAAAGCTATCTCTTGTTCCATAGCTGCTATATTACTGCCAGTGAATAGAGGTTTTACATCACCATCCACTTCCATCTGGAACTGAGCAAAAGGAGCCCATTCAGGCTCATTCTGTATCTCTCCTCTAACTAAGAGAGGAGGCATTATAAGGAGGTCACGAGCATCTGCTGTGGCGTTCTGGAGATGATCTAGCCTGTATTGCATACCAACTAAATTATCTAATGGCCCCATAGCGTATAGATTGTCTGGACGTTTACGCCAGCCAGTCATTACTTTATACCCATTACGTTTCCAAGCAGGAAACTTCTCTTGTCTTAGTATTGTAGTACGATCAATAACTGTTATGATGTAATCATCTAACAGCTCACCAGTCTTAGGGTCGTGCATAGTGCCTTCAAATTCTAACACTTCTACAAAACCACTACCTAGATATGTGTAGTAATCACCAAACCCATCTACAGAAAAAGCAGCCGACTTTTTAAAATCATCTCTACTCCAAGAAGATAAATGAGCACGAGCATCTTCGGCTCGTTTAATAGCTTCTTTAATATAATCTTCTTGTAAATCTTTATAGGCAAGCTTCAATTCACCGAAGCGTTTAAGGCTTCTAGTAATCTTCCAGCTAGATTCAAAGGTATCTGCTGTAGGATCAAATATAACGTCTAAGGGAGAAAACCTAATTAAGCGTGGGCCAACATAGCCTGCAATTATTTCCCCTGTCTCTGGATCTTCTTTAGTTTCATTAACCCATACAACATCAGGAATTGCAATACCATAATCTATGTAGTCGTAGACAAGTCTAGATACGGTAGCCCGCATATTGTCTTCTCTAGTCTTGTTAGACATATATGCTTGTATAGCTTCTTTCTTTTCTTTTGTTTCATCATCAGCACTATACCCTTCCCACTTCATCCAATTATCATTTGGGAAAAGCGCAGAGATATAATTAGCATGAAGATTATCGCGTACTTGACATATCTTAGGTAGTGTGGTGGAATTCTTCCACGGCAATACGTTGTTACTAGTCTTTGATGTGTCTGTTGCGAAGATGTAGTTTCGCAATTCTTGCTTTTCTTCTTCCCACGAAGATCTTTGGCCTTTTTTCTCATCCCACTGCTCGACGATAAACTTTGCCCGTGTATCTGTATCTAATACTCTAGTAGCTTCTAATGTACTCATTAATATCTTATCCCACCAAATCTTGAATGAAACAACTGTCCGTTTGTAGCGGCCCCTTCATTTGAATATTTCTTTTTAGGCGACTTAGCTATTTCAACTACTGCTGCAAGACAATCTTTAATGTCGTCATGCTTTGGCCTAGCCATAAGCAATTCTTCTTCTAACATTGGTATATAGCCACCCTTGTAATGCCACACCTGCAAATTGTCATAACGAGGCTCCAGTGCTGCGGCAATCCTTTCTTCTTTACTACCTTGGTGTCTGTTAGGACGATTGGGGTCAATCTTAATAAGGCTACCCGTTTCTTTGAATCTATCCTTCAAGTCTCTTACTATGACATGCTGTGCTGCTGTTACTTCTGCCCGTAATATACGAAACTCCCATTTCTGGTGCATACGTTCTACTCGGTCATAATAGTCATTGATCTTATCAGTTTTGAATCTATCTATGTCTAACACATATATATTGTTAGCACTATCAACACCAATAACAACTATAGCGGAGTAATCCGCTTTCATATTCAAACTGAATGCAAAGTCTATTGCTGCGAATATGTTTAGCTTCTCTTCTTTGAAATACCACTTACCGTAGCTTAACGATAGATGTTGCTTATCATAATATTGAAAACGCGTAGAATCAAGTCTAGCACTCTCTGGATCATTTGGATCATTATAATACTGGGCGTAGAATTGAGTACGATCCGAATACATTGCTGAAATGCGAGCAAGCTCTTGCCTATTAAAACCAAACATCTTTCCATCAGCTCTAGCTGTACGAGGCCATATAAAGCGTCCGTCTGTTTCAACAACTTCTTCTTTAATATCCCAGATAGGTTCTTCACCTGTCAGCTCCTCCCCATCGTAGATGGGCACCATCTGTTCTTTCCATGTAGCATATTGATCTGCTGGATGGTAGCGAGTACCACAAGCTTTAACAATACCACCTGTATTCAAAATAGATGCCATCTGTGACATGGCAGCAGAACACTTACGTCTACCTTCTTCTGTATAGGCGTTGTCTGGAACAACAACGTCATCTGCTACAACTACTTCTGCGTGTAAGCCTGTAGTGTTTGTACTAATGCCTGCGGCGTATACAGTGAAATCTCGTATACCCTCTTCTCTACGCTTAGGATGATCTACAGAGATAGCACCTGTTGTCCACTTCTCTCTCTTACCTTCTTCTTCATTAACCATTTCAGGCCAATACCGTTGGTATATAGGAGATGTAAGAGTGTTCTTAATAGCGTATAGCTGAGCTTCTGCAAGAGTAGTGGTTGCTGATACGTACAGAATAGAAGTATCAGGATGTAAGGTAATCCACCAACACACCCACACTTCAATCATGTGGCTCTTCATGTGTGCTCTTGGGAGCAACAGGAGTTGATTAGGACATGTAGCTTTTTGCATCCAATCAAAACCAGCTTTATGGATTTCTCCATACTCTCTTTCAGGATGTACAAGTCTCGCAAAAGACCAGAGATCGCTCTCTGCTAATTCCCTGATCTCTTGTATTTGGCTTTGCTTCATGTACTTCCTTAATTAAGGGCCAAAGCCCGCGTCAGCCCAATCTTGAAATCTCTCACTATGGCTTAGCTTAGCACTTTTAGTTTTTAGAAATTCATACATCATCTCTGTAGTACCACCAGAGAATCCCTGCCCGTTAAGAAAAAGCATTAGCTTGTCTGTTGTACTACCCCCTGTAGGGAGAGTGTCTATCCAATCTTGCAATCTATTATTTGACATGTACTTCCTTAATAAAATAGGTAGGCTGTCTACACGACCAGTTATACTTCAACACGACAGCTCTAACTGCTTAATGTGGAAGTTAACACCTCTTACCAGACTTTGCTACGACCTAAAAATGGGCCCCGCAAGGGAATTGAACCCCTACCGCATCTCCTGTCGAGATGTGCTCTACCTATTAAACTAGCTAGGGCATTAATTGGTCTGGATAGAAGGAGTTGAACCTACGACATCACCGCCCCAAACGGTGCGCTCTACCAAGCTGAGCTACATCCAGATAATAAAATAGCGTTTAACGCTTCATTCTTTCTAAATCAAAGGAGACTACATCTCCCTGAGTTTTACTTTGTTTAGTTCTCTTAGGCTTCCCTACAGGAGCCTTCTTAAGATAATCTTTATCTGCAAGATATTTAAGGGTTGCCTGAGAGGCGCTGCCCTCAGCAACTTGATCTAACATTGTTTGCAAACTCTTACCACTTAGCTTAGCGTTAAGCTCTTCAACCATCTTTGCATAATACTCTTTAAAGAATGGTCTTCCTTTAATAACCAGCCAATGCTGGTATCCATCAAAATATGTATTAGCAAAATTCCATTCTGCAATGTCTTCCATCTCTACATACAACTTGTGTATACTTTGATAGAATGTCCCATTGGAACGCTTGTCCCAAGGCTGCAAGGAATACAAGGCATTCTCATTAGGTTGTGAAGATTCAAGGAACAGTCCTTCTGTTAGCCACTTGTGGCCAGAGCCCTTGAACTTATTCTTTTTCTCTTCAGACATCTTGTTTCCTTTGTGAGCAGAATACCCATCTCTCTTTCATAGAGAGAGTGGGAGGGATGTATTAAACACAGACTGTTGTCTTCTCCTTCAAGGAGTATATATGTGTTTAATGCAGGGAAGGGAATTAAATAATATTCTCTTCAAAGCGTAAGCCCTCAAGGCTGAAGCTTTTCTCTTAAATCCCTTATTCTATACAAATCCTTTTAAGAGGATTTGTTTATGTAGTTGTTACTGAATGACTAATCCAGAGATTAGTTATGAAGTTATAACTACGCTAACTACTAAGGTAGTTAGCTTATATATCTTTATATATACATTATAACATACTTTTATTAAAATGACTAGTCTTTGTTACAAATTGCTACAAATATATTTATATCTGTATGTTTAATATACAGTCCCCCCGAATAAAACAGCATACTGCTCATGTTTCCTAACATCAATAATTTCCTGAGAAATTTATTAGTTGTAATGCACTACTATAACTGACCCCCTTCCCCCCTGCATACCCTTCATCATATGTGTACACATGCATATAAT
>TARA_R110000787_G_scaffold58010_1_pt1 | contig 32179 bp, 27 predicted proteins | sample TARA_R110000787 | Tara Oceans TARA_R110000787 (sample SAMEA4397920) | marine metagenome | biome: Polar Biome; feature: [DCM] deep chlorophyll maximum layer (ENVO:01000326); material: water (ENVO:00002006), including particulate matter (ENVO:01000060) such as... | depth 35 m | reverse complement strand
CAGCACACATTTGCCACCCCTGCGTACCGAGAAACCCTTCAGACATAGCAACGTCATAGCCCTGACCTCCGCGTGCGATAGATCAGATGCAGGAACAGCGGTGCCCCGACCAGCGCCGTGACAACACCCAGTTTGAGGTCTCTCTCCGGTATCACTACGCGTACCAGAATATCCGCGGCAAGGATCATCCCCGCCCCGCCCAGTGTGGACGCCCAAAGCAATGCGCCCGGACGCGCCTGCACGAAGCCGCGCAAAAGATGTGGCATGACCAGCCCGACAAAGCCGATGGCCCCTGCCACTGCAGTGGACGCGCCCACCACGGCAGCTGTGCCCAGGATGACCGACAGGCGCAGTCGGGTCAGGTTGATCCCCATGGCTTCGGCGGCATCTTCGCCCAATGTCAAAGCGTCCAGTCCACGTGACAAAGTCGCCAGAAGACCGGCCCCCAACACGATCAGCGGCAATGATATCCAGACATGAAGCATGGACCGGTCAGCCAGTGATCCCATCATCCAGAAAACGATCTCGCTTGCTGCATACGGGTTCGGCGACAGGTTCAGCACAAGCGATGTCAGCGCCCCGGCAAATGCGGAAATTGCGATGCCAGCAAGAATAAGCGCCAGCGACGATCCACGAGGCCCCGCCAGCAGCAACACAAGCAACACCCCCGTCAGGGCACCGACCAGTGCCATCAGAGGCAGCGCAAGAAAAAACGCGGCTGCAAGTCCGGTCTGGATCGAAATCACCGCGCCCAAGGCAGCTGACCCCGACACTCCGATCAACCCCGGGTCAGCCAGCGGGTTGCGCAGGTAGCCTTGCATCGCCGCACCTGCCAACCCCAACGATCCACCGATAAGTACCGCCAGCAGTGCACGGGGCAGCCGGATCTCGCGCATGACGACCGTCATCGGCCCCCCGTCCCCCGCGACCAGTGCCCGCAGACTGTGTCCGATGGTCGCCTCGGCTGGGCCGATCAGCAGGGAAACGGTGAAAAGCGCCGCAACGATGGCCCACAAGGTCAGGGCAAGTCGGCTCATGACGCCGCACCCTGCATGGATACCCGCGTCTGGGCCAAGTCCAGCCCGCTGGATAACCCGGTCAGTCCTGTGGCCCCGTCCCCCACCTGCGGCGGCATCACGATCAGACCATGCGAGCTGTGTTTCAAAACAAATTCTCCCTTTGCGTCGCAACCGCATCGGGCTGCCTGGCAACTAAAAGGCCGACAAAGGTTTCCCCCGCGCCGACGGTAAAGCCACCACAGCGGAGTGTCCGCAGCCGATGCGCCCCTCGCGCCCTCAGCAGGGTGAACACTTCGGCAGGTCTCCTGACTTGCGGGTCGATGCTGAACCGGACCTTCCCATCACGTGATGCGTGACAGTGGCGTATGCCGGTATCGCTCGCCGCTCACAGTTGCGGGGGCAGTCGTGGCATTGGCCGGTGCCTCACCACGTTCCCTTTTAACCGGACGGCAGTACCGCCCGGACCAAAGTGTCTTTGTTGCTACTAGGGGTCGCCAGGTTTGTGAAGGTGATTCTTACATATGATAGGCTGCGACGGTCTTGAGGGTCGAAAAACCGTAGAGCGCCTCGAAGCCTTTTTCGCGCCCATGCCCAGATAGGCCGGTCCCCCCGAATGGCAATTCGACCCCGCCGCCCGCGCCGTAATTGTTCAAAAATACCTGGCCTGCCCGCAGTTGTTTGGCCAATCGCATTTGACGCCCGCCGTTTTGCGACCATACCGCAGCGACCAGGCCGTATTGGGTGCCATTCGCGATTTCCAACGCTTCTTGCTCGGTCTCGAACGGAATGATCACCTGCACAGGACCAAAGATTTCTTCTTGCGCCAACACATGATCGGGGCAAACCCCCGCGTACAGAACCGGTGCGACGTACGCACCGCCGGACGGGGCGTTCGCGACGATCTTGCCGCGTCCTGCGACCTCGAGCCCGTCACCCTGGGCCAGATAGCCTTCGACGATGGCTTTCTGTCTTGCCGAGATCAGCGGCCCCACATCGAGGTCATCCATCGCCGGGCCGACACGAAAGGCGTCGTAGCGTTTACCCATTTCCGCCACAACACGATCATACGCCCCGCGTTGCACCAAAATGCGCGACGCAGCCGAACAGGTCTGACCGGCATTCTGGACCCCTGCATTTACCAAAAACGGCAGGGCCGCGTCGATGTCTGCATCATCAAACACCAACTGCGGGCTTTTCCCCCCCAATTCGAGCGTGACAGGGACCACGTTGCGGGCTGTGGTTTCCTGTATAAGCTTACCGACCCCGACCGACCCTGTGAACGACACATGATTAACCCCGGAATGTCGTGTCAACGCGGCACCTGCTTCGGCCCCAAGCCCGGGTACCACATTCAGCGCCCCCCGAGGCAACCCCGCCGCGCGCGCGATTTCAGCAAAGGCAAGCGCGGTCAGGCAGGCTTCTTCCGCTGGCTTCAGCACGGCGGCATTGCCCATGGCCAGCGCCGCGCCGACCGAACGGCCAATGATCTGCATCGGATAATTCCACGGGATGATATGCCCCGTCACACCATGCGGTTCGCGCAAGGTATAAACGGTGTAGCCATCCAGATATGGTATCGTTTCACCATGCACCTTGTCGCAGGCCCCGGCATAAAATTCCATGTACCGCGCCAGCGCAACAACATCGGCGCGGGCCTGTTTAAGCGGCTTGCCCACATCCATCGCTTCAAGCTGCGCGAGTTCGTCGATGTGTTGCAACACGCCGTGACCTATTTTGGCCAGAACCCGTCCACGCTCGGCGGCGGTCGCTTTACCCCACTCACTGCGCAAAGCCTCGGATGCCGCTGTGACGGCCCGGTCGATATCCTCGTCTGTACCGCGTGCGATATCACACAAGGTGCTGCCATCGGATGGATTGATCAGAGCCGCATGCGCCCCACCGGTGGAAGGCACCCAATCGCCATTTATAAAGCAAAGCGATGGATCAAGACCAAGAGGCATTACAGGCATGGCGGACACTCCGATAAGAAAATCTCGCGGCACCTCAACACAATTCATGCGGCACGGCGAGACCGTTTTGAAAGCGTGGCAAACGTTTTTCACATCCGTGTGAACCTTTTCGGATGCCGTGCGTTGTAGTCCCAATACCAAACATCGGAGCTTGCCTTGGAACACATTGCCTCAATCCGGCGGTCGCTTCAGCTGTTGGTCCTGATATCCCTTTTCGTCACCGCATATTTTGCCAAAGATCTTATTCTCCCGATATTATTGGGCTTTTTGCTCGCCCTCACCCTTAGCCCTGTCGTCAGGGCGATGTTCCGTATCGGTATCCCCTACGCGGTATCCGCCTTTCTGCTCGTGTTCGGAACGGCAATGGTGATCCTCGCGGTCGTCTTGCTGTCTGCGGGAACAGTCGCGTCCTGGAGCAATGAGATTCCCCAGATGGGGCAGGAAATAAAGGAAAAGCTTAGCGGGGTCAGTGACGCGGTCGAGACCATGCGCTCTGCTTCCGAAGAGGTCGACAAACTGGGGGCACAAGAGGATGCGCAGGGCCCGCAAGAAGTCATCGTGCGTCAGCCGGGTCTGCTTGATACCGCGATGGATACCGTCAGCAGTGCCGGCGCATCGTTGGCCGTCATCTTGATCCTTGCGCTTTTCCTTTTGGGATCAGGAGAGCTGTTTTATCTGAAGATGGTTCAATCCATGCCGACGCTCACCGGCAAGAAGCGTGCGCTTCAGACAGTTTACGACGTTGAAAAGCGCGTTTCGCGTTACCTGCTGACGATCGCCACAATCAATGCCGGACTTGGCACTGTCGTCGGGATCTACCTGACAGCGCTCGGCCTTCCTTCGGCTTATATCTGGGGTATCGCCGCGTTCATGTTGAACTTCCTGCCCTATATCGGCGGTATCGCCGGGGTGGTACTGGTCGCGGGATTTTCGTTGGTGACCTTCGACAGCGTGGGCTACGCGATGCTGGCACCGTTGGGATATCTGTTTTTGACAACGCTTGAAGGGCAGATCATCACGCCGTGGTTGATTGGCCGACGGTTGGAGATGAACACCGTCGCGGTGTTTCTTACGGTGGTGTTCTGGGGGTGGCTATGGGGCATCGCGGGGGCCTTGGTTGCGGTACCGTTTCTTGTGGTGTTCAAGGTGGTCTGCGAAAACTTTGAACCGCTGCAGACCATCGGGAACTTCCTGTCCGCTGAACAGGTCGCCCCCGATGATATGCGGCAGCCTCCGAAAGCATCAACCAGCCAGTGACGGCAGCCAAAGCACGATACCGGGGAAAGCCACGAGCAACGCGATGGTGACGGCGTCCGCGACAAAGAACGGTGCCACGCCCTTGAACACGTCCTGAACGCTTAGGTCGGGTCGTACGCCGGCCACGACAAAGCAGTTCAAACCGATCGGAGGAGTGATCAGACAGAACTCTGCCATCTTGACGACGAGTATGCCGAACCAGATCGCGCACATCGGGCCTGACATGCCGAATGCACTGTCGGCCGCAGACACAAATTCGCCGCCGTTCAGCGCCATCACCGCCGGATAAACGACCGGTAGCGTCAACAGCAACATGCCGATGGCATCCATGAACATCCCAAGGACGGCATAAGCCAACAGAATGAACACAAGTATCAGAATCGGCGACGCATCCAGCGACGATATCCAATCGGCAAACGCCCCGGGCAGATCGGCAAAACCCAGAAAACGCACATAGATCAACACGCCCCAGATGATGGTGAAGATCATCACGGTCAGCTTGGCTGTCTCAAGAAGCGCGTCTTTCAACTCGGGCCAGCGCATCCCACGATAAAGCGCCATCAGAAAAACGATGAACGCCCCGACCGCACCGCCTTCGGTCGGGGTGCCCCAGGCGTCGCCGAAGGGGTTGTATACGAAGAAGATGATGATGATCACCACAGCGAAAATCGGCAGAGCCGCGGGCAAGGACGCAAAACGCTGTTTCCAGGTGAAACCACCGACCGGGGGACCTACATTTTTCCAGATCGTCGCGATGCCGACGATCAAGATCGCATAGACCACCGCCGAGAAAGCACCCGGAATGAACCCTGCAAGCAACAGTTTGCCCACATCCTGTTCGACGATGATTGCGTAGATGACCAAGATCGCGGATGGGGGAATCAAGGAGGCCAAGGTTCCGCCCGCCGCCACCACCCCGGCCGCGAATTTCTTGTTATAGCCAATCGCCAGCATTTCGGGGATCGCAATGCGCGCAAAGACCGCCGCTGTGGCAACCGAAGCGCCAGATACCGCCGCGAAACCGGCGGTAGCGAAAACGGTTGATACGGCCAGACCGCCAGGCAGCCACGCGATCCAGCGTTTGGCGGCCTCGAACAACGCCCGTGTAAGGCCCGCGTAATAGGCCAGAAACCCGATCAGAATAAACGTGGGAATCAAACTAAGCGTCTGGCTCGACACTTTCGAATGCGGCACCTGCCCCGCAGTCTTGATAGCGACGGTCAGCGCCCAGTCCAGCTCTGACCACTGCATACCTTTTTTGGCCCAGAAAATCCAGATCAGACCAATAAGCCCCGCCATAGCCGCGGCAAAGGCCACCCGCATTCCAAGAACGACCATCAGCAGCATGCCGGCCGAGACCCAAAGGCCAATTTCAATAGGATCCATCATCAGTCCCGTCCATCCAGATGTTCGGCTTCCGCCATCGCCTGTTCCGCGGCGGATTGTATCAACGGCACTGCCACAGGGTGGTCCAGGCCCAGCACAAGCGCCCTGCCGTATCCCCAGATTTGCAGGACCAGGCGCAATGCCAGCACGCTGAACGCCACGGGCACGACCAATTTAGCCGGCCAGATCGGCAGACCGATGTCGATTGAACTGTCCCGGCTCCACAGCGGGGACGAGAAATCAAAACTGCGTTGAAAATGCGCCCATGACCCCCAGATCAAGGCCAGCATCAATATCAGAATAACCACGACCGAGAACATCTCGGCGGCCCACAGGGCCCGGCCCCGGAGCTGCCCGATCAGAATATCCATGCGAACATGCCCGCCGTTTCGTTGGGTATATGAAATGCCCATGATGGCGATAAGCGGCATCGCAAATTCGATCCAATCCACATAACCAGGCAGAGGCGATGCAAAGAACTTTCGTCCGCTCACGGACCAGACCGCAAGCACCATCAGCATGAACACTGCAAGCCCGGAAATCATTGCAAAGAGCGTTTCCAGACGTAACAAAACTCTATCGATACGGCTTAGCAGACTGCCATCTTCCAGCACGGCGGATGATCCGGCCATGGGGGTATTCCTTTCGGGTTTAAGGAGAAATCGAATAGAAAAAGGCCGTGCAGAGAAAGCACGGCCCGATATTCACGTCTTAGTTGGACGCGCGTTCTTTTTCCAGCGTGGTCATCACCAGGTCATACAACTCCTGGCCGGGAATGCCTTGGGCTTCCATGTCCTTGACCCATGCCTCGCGGGCAGGATCGGCGGCCTTGGCTTTAAATTCCGCCAATATTTCGGGGGTGAACATCACTTTCTTGACGCCTTTTTCTGCCAGGATCTCGTCCCACCGGGCCAGAAGCTTGGCGTAGTTTTCCAGATAGTAATCCAGCGCCTCGTCTACCGAACCGTCCAGCGCTTCGCGTTCAGCATCAGACAGCGCATCATATGCGTCGATGTTGACAACGACCGGACAGTTGACCGTGCCTGGGTTCAGGTTCGCTGTCCACCAATCGGCCTTGTTGATCGTGCCATAGCTCAGGTGGGCGTGCTGCGCGAAGGCGACCGTGTCGACGACACCGGACTCCATGGCATTATATGCTTCGGTTGCGGTCACCGAAGTAGGAACGGCCCCGACCGCCTCAAACGCTTTGCCCAGGCCACCGGTCGCGCGGACGCGCATGCCTTCAAAGGATTCAAGTGTATCGCGCGGTTCGCCCGTACCGACCAGATTATACTGCGGCATGGGGGAGGTCATCAACATGCGTGCATTCCACTGCGCCATTTCCTTGGCTACAGCGGGGTGGGCATAGACCGCGCGCGAAACCGCGACTTCTTCTTTCAGGGTATCGACCCCCAAAAACGGCAATTCCAGAACGGTGATCGCACGGTTCTTGTCTGGATGATAACCGGCGCAGAACTGCGCCATCTCGAAGGCACCGATCGAAATGCCGTCAAGGTTATCGGAGTTTTTCGACAAGCCACCGTAGCTGACATTGATGGTGAATTCGCCATTGGTCTTTTCGGAAACCAATTCGGCAATTTTTTCGACATGTTCGGTGAAGGCCCGACGTTTACCCCAGACGGAGGCGTTCCATTCGGTTGCGGCTGCTTGCGAAGCCAACGCGAAAGTCAGGGCGCAAACCGCTGCGCCGTTCAGTAGTTTATTCATGGTTATCTCCCTAGATGCGCGCGTTTGTTGCCCGCTTGGCCGCAAGACTATCGTGAGGGAACCGGGCTGCCAACCCCTCAAGACGCCGTGAGTGGTTCACGAGGATGCCTTCGGCGAGGATTTAGAGCCATTTGGAAGCTACGGGCACGCGTACAAGCCCAACGTTGACACGCAATAGCTGGCTTTAGTTGTCAAAATTCTGCACAGGGAGCATAAATTTACCAGCCAAAGATGGGATATGAAAAAAATTTACAAACAAAAGTCACGTTTCCAGATACTTATTCCCTTCTTTTCAGTTCACGTTATGATCCGAGCCGGGAGGGTCGCCCTTGATTTAGCCGGGGCGACCAGAGTTCTGAGGGAGGAACCATGTCACACGCCGACACAATGAAGTATCCACCGTCTGCCGATATGGCTGCTGGCGCACATGTAGACGCTGCCAAATATGAGGCCATGTACAAGGCATCGATCGAGGATTCAGATGGGTTCTGGCGCGAACAGGCGCAGCGCATCGACTGGATGTCGCCTTTCTCGACTGTCCGCGATGTCGATTTTACCTTGGGAAACGTCAAGATAAACTGGTTTGCAGATGGCACGTTGAATGTCAGCGCCAATTGTATTGACCGGCATCTCGAGACAAGGGGCGACCAGACAGCGATCATTTGGGAGCCTGACAGCCCTGACGAGGCGGCACAGCACATCACTTACAAGCAGTTGCATACCCAGACCTGCAAGATGGCCAACATTCTGCGGGATCTCGGCGTTGGCAAGGGAGATCGTGTTATCATCTATATGCCGATGATCCCCGAAGCGGCCTATGCGATGCTGGCCTGCGCGCGCATCGGGGCGATCCATTCGATCGTGTTCGCCGGATTTTCACCGGATGCGCTGGCGGCCCGGATCAAGGGATCTGATGCCAAGGTGGTGATCACCGCTGATTTCGCCCCACGCGGCGGCAAGGCAACCCCGTTGAAGGCAAACGCCGACAAGGCCTTGGCATCATGTGACGCTTCGGTCAAATGCCTGGTGGTGCGCCGCACCGGCAGCGACGTGGCCTGGAATGACGCGCGCGACGTCGACTATACGGCGCGGTCCAAGACGGCCGAATCCGCCTGTGCCCCCGAACCGATGAATGCCGAGGATCCGTTGTTCATCCTGTATACTTCTGGATCGACCGGGCAACCGAAGGGCGTGGTGCACAGCTCTGGCGGCTATCTGGTCTATGCGGCGCTGACCCACGAGGTAACCTTCGATTACCATGACGGTGATGTATACTGGTGCACCGCCGACGTGGGCTGGGTGACCGGGCACAGCTATATCGTTTATGGCCCGCTTGCCAACGGCGCGACGACTTTGATGTTCGAAGGCGTGCCGACCTATCCCGATGCCAGCCGGTTTTGGCAGATTTGCGAAAAGCACAAGGTGAACCAGTTTTACACTGCGCCCACCGCGATACGGGCCCTGATGGGGAAAGGCCGGTCTTTTGTAGATGGGTGCGATCTAAGCAGCCTCAAGCTGCTTGGCACAGTCGGAGAACCGATCAACCCGGAAGCCTGGAACTGGTACAATGATGTGGTCGGCAAAGGGTCCTGCCCTATTGTGGATACCTGGTGGCAAACCGAAACGGGCGGCCATCTGATGACGCCGCTTCCGGGTGCCCACGCGACCAAGCCCGGTGCCGCCATGAAGCCGTTTTTCGGGATCAAGCCGGTGGTGCTGGAACCTACGACGGGTGACGTGATCGAGGGTAATGACGTCGAAGGGGTACTGTGTATCGCCGATAGCTGGCCCGGTCAGATGCGTACGGTCTGGGGTGACCATGACCGCTTTGAACAGACGTATTTCAGTGATTACAAAGGCTATTATTTCACCGGTGACGGGTGCCGCCGCGATGAGGACGGCGATTACTGGATAACCGGGCGCGTCGATGATGTCATCAACGTGTCGGGGCACCGCATGGGAACCGCCGAGGTGGAAAGCGCGCTGGTCGCCCACCCCAAAGTCGCCGAAGCGGCGGTCGTTGGATTCCCCCATGCCATCAAGGGACAAGGTATCTATTGTTACGTATCCCTGATGAGTGGTGAGACGCCGTCGGAGGAACTGCGCGGCGAGCTGCGCAACTGGGTGCGCAACGAGATCGGCCCTATTGCGTCGCCGGACATGATCCAGTGGGCACCAGGCTTGCCGAAAACCCGTTCGGGGAAGATCATGCGGCGCATCTTGCGAAAAATCGCCGAAAACGACTTTGGCTCGCTTGGTGATACATCCACCCTTGCCGAACCCGAGGTGGTCGACGAACTGATTGCCAATCGGATGAACCGCTAGGCCGCAAGGTTCCGCAGCCGCGACCACGAAAAAAGGGGCATCCATCTGGATGCCCCTTTTCCTGAAGGTTCTGCCGAACGATCGCGGCACCTTGTTCAGGAATGCGTCTTATTCAGGGATACGTTGGAGAGTGATCTCTCCGACACCGATGGCAAAGTTCAGACCATTCTGGGTGTTGACGCTGATCGGCTGCAAGGCCAGCGTATCTTCGGAGCCACCGACCATGACGTTAGCGCCAAGACCGACACCGACCGTGGCTTCGGCCGACACGCCTTGATAGCTACCGTCCAACCCGCCTTCGTAAGGCTCTGCTTCGGTTGGCGCCAACACCAGCCATGACATCTGACCGTTCTGCGTCTTGCCGATGTCGATGCCGTAACGTTTGATGTTGCCGATATATTTCTCGTCCGGGAGACCCTCTTGGATTGGGTTGAACGTACAAGTGAGTTCGCGCGTGGAACCAAAGATGAAACCTGTGCCATCACCGACATCGCAGCTAAGCGAGCCGATTTCGGTATGGTCGACAGATTCGCCATTCTGCGCGAAAGCCGGGGTAGAAAGTGCCGCACCGGTAACCAGTGCTGCCACGGTAAGTTTTACGGGCATAAAGCGATTGATGTTCAAGGTCATATTCAATTCCTTCCAGCGGAAAATTCCGCATGTATATAGTATGAGCGTCGGCATTCGGGTGCCTGCTGGCGGATACTGGAACCTCACGCTCCAGCCCCCTTCTCCGACAGGCGATTGTCAGGTGTGACAGGCTCGCCCCTCAGTACGGGAATAACCCCGCGCTGTGGTTTAGGTTCCAGCAAAGGCCCCATTGTATCGTCGGTGGCGGGGTTTTGCTGTCTGGACAAATGACGGCCCCCGTGGCACCGCTGCGCCATGAGTGATACTATGCAACCTTTCATCCCGCTTCCCGACGCAACGGTTGAATTGCGCCGTGCATTTGGCCGGTTCGGCACGGGAGTAACCGTGATTACCGTGCAAACCCCGCTCGGGCCGCTGGGAATGACCGCGAATTCGTTTTCATCGGTGTCGCTGGACCCGCCGCTGGTCTTGTGGTCGCCGGCGCTTAGTTCGAAACGTCACGACGCATTCACGCAAGCGGCGCATTTTGCAGTGCATATACTCGGGGCCGACCAAAAAGACCTGGCGGACAGCTTTGCCATTTCCGGCCACGCCTTTGACGGGCTGAACTGGTCGGCGGGGCCCAACGGGGCACCAACGCTGCCGGGGTGCCTTGCCACCTTTCATTGCGAAACCTTTGCGATACATCCGGCGGGCGATCATTCCGTGATCTTGGGCCAAGTCCAATACGCGGCTTTCCACCCCGACGAAAACGCCCCCGCATTGTTGTTTGAGCAGGGACGTTTCGGTGTGTTCACCGCTTCTGAATAACTGCCTTAGTAATCTTTCTGGAAAAACAGCCCTATGCCGGTGTCGCCATCCGACCCGACCGTCCCTTTTGCGCGAAGGCTTTTGGTAAGATCAAGGTTGATGGAAACATCCGCCGTTCCATCCGAAGCGGCCGTCACGTCAGTGTAAACATTCTCGGATATGTATTTGCCTGCACGTACCGCCGTGGCACCGCTGTCGGTGGTGGTCACATCGAGATCATCCAACCCGAAACCTGCGCGAAGATTGGAAATGATCCCCGCGCCTCCCCGTCCGGCAAGGGTCGCGACAGCGCTGGCCAATTGCAGCGCCTGAAACGCCGAAATTTCCGAGATGTTGCGTCCAAACAGCAGTTGGGACAGCACCTCGTCCTGTGGTGATTCGGGCGTGGATGCAAACGAAACCACGGGAGCGGTAGCCTTGCCTTCAATGATGATGCGGACTTCGCCGGTCGCGGTGGTGGTAGATGTCACGAAGCGCAGATAGGGGACAAGGTCACCTTCGAATTGCACCGCACCTTCGGTCAGTTCAAACCGCTTGCCCAGGATATCAAGGCGCCCGCGCACCAGATCGAAGCGGCCCGCGGATATGATCCGGTTGGTCGTCCCGGTAAGAAGCAGGCTGCCGCCAAGTTCTGCATCCAAACCGCGACCACGCACAAAGATCCGGCGCGGCGCATTGATACGGATGTTCAGTCCGAAACCGGGACCGGTTGAAGGTGCCGCGACGTCCTTGCCAGCATCCGGCCCGCCCAACCCAGCCTTGCGTCTGGTTGCAATCACATCAGCGGTTGCCCCGACAAAGTCGATTTGCGGAATGTCACCTATGCTGGTCAACCCAGTCGAAGGCACCGAAATCTCGGTTTCGCCGACGTCGATCTGACCGTTGATTTGCGCCCCTGCTGTCAAGGGCCCTGTGATGCGCAAATTACCGTTCAATGATGTCCGGTAAAGCGCAGGGTCAATCAGGACCAAATCGCCTAGACGCACGTCGAGATCGGCGGGCAACGAACCTGTCAGGGTTATCGCACCTGCAACATTGACCTGACCACCGTCGGAATTGCGCGCAGACAGGTTGATCTGTGCGCGGTTGTTCGCCAGTTCGATAGAGGCCGCAATGTCTTGGAGGGTGATGCGCAGATTCGGTGCCGAAAGAGATGCGTTGCTGGTCCGGATCGTGCCCGAGACCGAACCGAGTTGAGGCGGGCCATCAACTTTGAGGTCGAAAGTTGCCTGCCCCTGAAGGTTTCGCGGCGCGATGAACGGGGCCGACAGGCCCAAAGGCGCGTTACCTTGAATATCCAAATTCAGGTTGCCATTATTAGCCACCAGGCCCGACACTGTGGCGCGGGTGCCCGACGGCCCCGTGGCATTTGTGTCGACGTGCCAGCCCGTGCTGTCTTGTCGCGCATTGCCTTTCACGTTCAAAGGTCCCGCCAGTTTGGGCACAATGGCCGCAAGGTTGGGCACTGTCACATCAAAATCCAACGACGGTTGGTCACCTGTCACGGTCCCTTGGATCGACGCACGCGCGGCATAGGGGCCCGTTGCGTTGGTATTGATTGCGATGCCGGACGCGGTCTGGCGAACCGACCCTTTCGCGGAAAGTGGACCAGAAACAGTCGGCACGAAAGGCTGGACGTTGGGCACCGACACATCAAACGTAAGAGACATATCGGGGCCAGTGGCCAACCCTTCGACCATCGCGCGTGCGCCATGCGGCCCTGTGGCGTTGGTATTGACGAAAAAGCCTTTATCGGTTTGCCGCACTGTGCCAGAGGCACTTACCGGCCCATTCACCTGCGGCACGATCTGCCCGACGTTGGGGATGGACGCGTCAAACGCAATGTCGATCATCGGGGTCAGCATCCCCTGCACCGCAACCTGCGCATCATAAGGACCGGTCGCCTTGGCATCGATCTGGAACCCCTGATCAAGCTGTTTGAGAGTACCAGTGGCCACGACGCCACCTGAAACTTGCGGAACGAACGTCTGAACATGTGGAACGGAAGCTTCAAAGCTCAGATCCAGCGGCATTACAAGACCTTTGACAGACGCCACGATATCGTCAGGCGCGGATGCCTTGGTGTCGACCTGCCAGCCTTCAGGGGTCTGGCGCAGTACACCGTCCAAGGCGACCTTTCCGCCGATAGGGGCGTCAGGGACGAAATCCTTGAGCTCGGGAACCTTTGCAGTGAAATTGATTGCGGCGTTTTCCCCCGTAGCCAACCCCTTGGCGGTCAGTTCGGCCCCATAAGGGCCATCTGTCTGCGCGTCGATCGTCCAACCCCGGGTATCCTGGTCGGCTTGGGCCGTGATTTTCACCGGACCGGAATACTGAGGCACAACCAAGCTGATATCGGCCAAGGTCGCTTCGAACCGCGCCTGAGAATTATCACTGCGCAGTTCTGCGCCACCGGTGGCGGAAACCGCGGCATTTTTCAACACAAGATCGCGAACAAAAGTGCCGGTTTCATCGCGGGATGCCGCGACGCTCAGCGTGGTTTCGCCCGCCAGCACAGCGTCGGCCTGTGGGATGCCAAGTTTCAGATCCTGGGTCAGGCCCGCAATGTTCAGATTGAAGGTCCCGTCAAGCGGTGCCACCTGTCCGGTGATATCGACAGAGGCACCGCCCGCAAGCTCCCGCCCGGCAAGCGCGGAAAACCGACTGATATCAGTTGCTTCGAGGCGCGCCTTGAGCTGGGTCAAAAAGCTGTCCGCGGCCCCGCTGATAGATAGGTCTCCGGCCAGGCTGTAATCTGTTCCGGTCAGGTCAAGTTCGGTGATCTGCACCGGTTTTCCCTGGATATAGGCAATCAGCGTACTGCCCTTCAACGACGTGCCGATGGCTTCGGACGTGGCGGGGTTCGTCAAAACCATCCCGTCGGCCGAAAAATCAAGCGCGCCATTGAATTCGCCGACAGTACCTGCACTGCCCTCCAACGTTCCGTTCATCTCCAGTTGGGTGCTTTCAATCGCCAGGGCATCGGTGGCAAGTTCCGCTACATCGAATTTTGCACTGATCGCGTCGCCATCGGCCGCATCGTACTTCACATCCAGAGCAACGCTGCGCACGTATGTGTCACCGCCCGCGACCGGCAGGAGCACTCGGCTTCCATCAGCGCTTGCGACGGTGCCGGTAATGTCGATCAGACTAGGCCATTTATCGCTGTTTAGTGTGACTTTACCCTTTAGATCGGCGGATTGCGCCTTGAGAGTGAAGTCACTGATGTCAACGCCGCCATCTGCCTGCACCAGCGAATCCACGGTCAATGCAACGTCGGGACCAAAGAATTCGCGATATTTGGATAGAATTAAAGCCGTGACGTCCCCGCTCAGGTCGGCCCTGATCCGCCTGTCAGGGTTGGTGCTGTCGCCTTGCTCTGCGACCACCACCTGACCCTCGATGCGCGGCTCGCCATCGGTGGACAGATTGATGTCGGTCTTGAAGTTCGACAAGGGCCCTTGCCCTGCGACGGTCAGATCAACCGATGGTTCATCCGGAATTTTAAGCGTGCGTGCAACAATACCCCGAGATTCTTCTTTCAGGTTCACCAACAGGTCCAGAACGTTCTGTCCACGTTCCAGATTGGCCTTGATGTTGAATTCCCCCAGCTTGCCGTCAGTGCGGCGCGCCTGCACATCCACCTTTGCCATTTCATCGTTGATCAATGCGTTCGCCTTGACCGTCAGCTGAGCAGGTTCACCCAGAACCGGAGCGCCGAGGTTGATTTCGTCCACCGAGAAATCCGCAATGTCGATCACCACCGGCAGATCGGGAATGGTGGGAAAGGTAAAGGGTTTGGCTTCGGGGTCTGGCAGCCCGGTGGGTTGGGCCACGGGCAAGCGCGGCACCGTCAGCCGTTTGGCTGTCAGGGCCTGAACCTCCAAGCGGCCTCGCAACAGCGCTGACCTGTTCCAATCCAGCTCGACCTCCTCAAGGGTAAGCCATACACCCTGATCGTCAGATATCGTCATCGTGTCAAACCGTGCACGCGAACTCAGCGCGCCGGCGAATCCGTCGATACTTACCGTGCGCCCGGCCCCGCTAAGCGCGTTTTGAATGGTGCGGGTCAAAAACCCTTTGTCGCCTTCTTGAGCGGTCGCAACCGTCGCGAAAAAGACCATGATCAGAACTGCTAGTTTGCGCATGAGAAGGATCAAAACGATTGTCCAATACCAATATAAACCTGAAAATTCTCGTTTGTTGCGGGGCCGGAAACCGGTACGGCCAGGTCAACGCGGATCGGGCCGATACCCGTGGCATAGCGCAGGCCAAGCCCCGCGCCTGACTGCCATCTTCCCGATCCATCGAAAAACTCTTCGGCACCAATATATCCTGCATCGGCAAAAGCGACGACACCAACCTTTTTTCGTATCTGAAAGCGCGCCTCTGCCGAGACTCCGACAAAACTGCGCCCGCCTACGGTCTTGCCGTTGCCCAGATCGACCCCTAACGACTGGTAGGGTTGCCCGCGAACAGTACCACCGCCACCTGAGTAGAACAGGTAATCAGCAGGAGCCTGGGCGAGCGTCGGCCCGTATACCGACCCCAATTGACCACGAAGCGCGAATGTCAGCGGGCGTTCCGTACCGAATGTTTTGTACCCGCGCACATCAACATAACTGCGCAACCCGTTGGCAGAGCCTGATAAAGCCAGGAATGGTGTCAGACTCGCCTTTGCATAATACCCACTTTTCGCATCTAGCCGTTCATCACGGTAATCGTGGGTCGCACTCAGCGGAAGTGTAAACAGCGTGTACCTGTTGGTTCCGAAAGCATCGCGTGTCTGAGCGGTGCGCAACCCTATCCCGAACGAATACGTCCGTTCCTTGCTCGCGATCCGTTCGATGCCGGTTTCCAGGTCCAACTGGCGCGAGAAAAAGTTGACTTCGTCAAGTTGTTCGATCTCGGCAAGAGCATAGAAATTCGTATCTGCATTGAAGGTAGCTGGGCGTTCAAACCGGGTGGCCAGACGATAATCCACCCCACCGGAATTACCGGCAATGCCAGATATATCACCCTCGACACGCAGGCTTTCGGCGCCCCCAAGCAAGTTACGATGCAGCCAGTAACTACTTACCTTAAGCCCCGCAATCGACGACAGTTCAGCACCAAAACCAAAACGCCGCTTGGGCGCATCTGCAACCTGCGCCGTGATCGGCAACTTGTCGGGTGCGACAATCTGATCGGATTCAAGCATGGCAACCGAACCGAACGCCCCGGTGCGGCGCAACCGGGTCGCTGCCATATCCAATTGCTCTTGCGAATAGACTTCGCCGGTGGGCAAACCTGCAATCTTGACGATCCGGCGCAGCCGAACGTCGCTTTCGCCTTTCACCGTCAAGTCGCCGAACCGCAGCCGAGGCCCCGGATCAAGCCGCAAGGTCGCGCTGATCGTGGCGTCAGGGACGCGCGCGGTAAGCTGTTGATCGGCCAAGACGGCCTTGGCGTGACCCAGATTGCGCCATCCCTCGATCCCGGCGGCCACGGTGTCTTTCATCACACCCAGTCGCGCGGTTTTCCCTACTGCGAATTCTTCCGGCAATTCGGTGTCTTTTGCCAGTGGCTTGATCTCGGCCTTGGCGAAGCTGAATTTCTTCCCTGTGTCCACCGCAATCACCGCGCGATTGATCTGGCGCGGCGGTTTAACAGGCGGAATCGCGGACGCATCCACACCATCCAGGGTAATCTTGATGACCGAAGCAAAATAACCCTGATCATACAGCACCGCCAACAAGCGGGCATAATCCGCCTGTGCAGCGGCCAAAAGCTCTTGCGTCGATGCCACGACATCCTCAGCGGTTTGCTCGCGCAACAAAGACCCGCCCGAAACTGCTGCGTAAACATCGGAATTCTTGTCGAGACCCGTAATATCGAGCGTCGCGGCAAAACCCGTTCCACCAACCCAGACCCAAGCGAGTGCGGCGCAGGACGCCTTAAGAGATCGCTTGTACCCGTCTGAATTCTTCCACTTCATGCGGTGCTCCTGTCATCCAAAGACAATTCGCTGTTTCTAGGCCACGGTGCAGCAGGCCGCACCCTCGGCAATCTGCGCAGTAACGTCATGGGGTCCATATCGGAAACAGTCATCGCTCAGCAAACAGTGTCTTAGGCAAATATGGAAATGTGAATACCAAATCCGGTGGTATCTATGTCAATTCATGCACCCAAAACCAAGAAAATTGCGAAAAAACGATGAGTTGATACAAAACACCCGCCCAGGTAGGTGCGGCGGGTGTTTCGCTTGGTGCCCAGTCAGACTGCGCGATGTGTTTTCAAGATCAGGCTGATTTGGCCAGATCGCGCAGAACATAATGAAGAACGCCACCGTGTTCGATATATTCAATTTCGATCGCGGTATCGATCCGGCATTTGATCATGATGTCTTTGACCGTGCCATCGGCCATAGTGATTTTGCAGGGCACTTCCTGCAAAGGCTTGATCGTATCCAGACCACTGATCGATACGGTTTCTTCGCCCGTCAGGCCCAGGGTCTTGCGGGTGTCGCCATTTGTGAACTCAAACGGGATGACACCCATCCCCACAAGGTTGGACCGGTGGATACGTTCAAAGCTTTCGGCAATTACCGCCTTCACGCCGAGCAAGGCAGTACCTTTGGCTGCCCAATCTCGCGAAGACCCGGCCCCGTATTGTTCACCACCAAAGATAACCAGCGGCGTGCCCATGTTCTGATAGGCCATCGCAGCGTCAAAGATCGACGTCTGTTTGCCATCGGGCCCTTTGGTATAGCCCCCTTCGACACCATCCAGCATCTCGTTCCTGATGCGGATGTTGGCAAAGGTGCCGCGCATCATCACCTCGTGGTTGCCCCGGCGGCTGCCGTATGAGTTGAATTCGCGCACCGGCACCTGACGATCAACCAGATATTGCCCCGCAGGCGTTGTTTCCTTGAACGACCCGGCAGGCGAAATATGGTCGGTGGTGATCATATCACCCAGAACCGCCAGAACTTTGGCGTCATTGATGTTGGTGATTACGCCCGGCTCTGGTGACATGTTCTGAAAATAAGGCGGGTTTTGCACATAGGTCGAGGTCGGTGGCCAGTCATAGGTTTTAGCGTCCGTCGTTTCGACCGACTGCCACTTTTCATCGCCCTTGAACACATCCGCATATTTTTCTTGAAAGGCTTCGCGGGTAACGGTTTTTTCAACCAGCTCGGCCACTTCCTGCGTCGTGGGCCAAATGTCTTTCAAATAAACGTCGTTGCCGTTCTGATCCTGACCCAGCGGACTATTCGCAAGATCGACGTTCATGTCACCCACCAGCGCATAAGCCACGACCAGCGGCGGCGACGCCAGATAGTTGGCACGCACATCGGGCGAAATACGCCCTTCAAAGTTGCGGTTACCCGACAGGATCGAGGTGCCTATCAGATCATAGTCGTTGATCGCCTTGCTGATCTCGGGCTCCAAGGGACCGGAGTTGCCGATACAGGTGGTGCAACCGTAGCCGACCAGGTTGAACCCGATGGCATCCAGGTCCTCTTGCAAGCCCGCGGCTTCGAGGTAGTGCGACACAACCTGAGACCCAGGGGCCAGCGAGGTTTTGACCCAAGGCTTGCGGGTAAGCCCCAACGCGCGGGCTTTGCGCGCGACAAGGCCCGCACCGATCATCACATATGGGTTGGACGTGTTGGTGCACGATGTGATCGAAGCGATGACGATAGAACCGTCATGCAATTGGTAATGTCCGTCATCCGTCAGAACAAAGCCACGCTTGTGATTGCCTTCATCACCCGGGATGTCGCACGGCTCGGGCTGACCGCCCTCGCCTTCCCACCGCACTTCCGAACTTGCCGAAGCATCCTTGCCCTCGCGTACCCCTTTGACGTAATCGGCAAATGCAGTGTGGGCCGTCGTCAGAGCGATATAGTCTTGCGGACGTTTCGGACCCGAGATCGCAGGCACGATAGTACCCATATCGAGCGACAACGTGTCAGTATAGATCGGCGCATAGTCGTCACCGCGCCACATGCCGTTTTCCTTGGCGTACGCTTCGACAAGCGCGATCCGGCCTTCGTCGCGGCCCGTGGTGCGCATGTACCGCAGCGTTTCGCCATCAATCGGGAAGAAACCACAGGTCGCACCATATTCCGGTGCCATGTTGGCGATTGTCGCGCGGTCCGCCAAGGGCAGGCTATCAAGGCCGGCACCGTAGAATTCGACGAATTTGTTCACCACACCTTTTTCGCGCAGCATCTCGACCACTTTCAGCACCAGATCGGTCCCGGTGGTGCCCTCCATCATGGCACCGGTCAGCTCGAACCCGATAACCTCGGGGATCAGCATGGAGATCGGCTGACCCAACATCGCGGCCTCGGCCTCGATCCCGCCAACACCCCAGCCCAGAACGGCCATGCCGTTGACCATGGTGGTGTGGCTATCGGTACCGACCAAGGTATCAGGGTAAGCAACTTCGACACCGTTTTGGTCTTTGTCAGTCCAGACAGTCTGCGCCAGATACTCCAGGTTGACCTGGTGGCAGATGCCAGTGCCGGGGGGCACAACGCGAAAGTTGTTAAACGCCTTCTGGCCCCATTTAAGAAAGGTATAGCGTTCGATGTTACGTTCGTACTCGCGGTCAACGTTCATCTGGAACGCACGCGGATTGCCAAATTCGTCGATCATGACCGAATGGTCGATGACCAGATCAACCGGGTTGAGCGGGTTGATCTTGTCCGCATCGCCCCCCAAGGCCACCAGCCCGTCGCGCATCGCCGCAAGGTCAACCACGGCTGGAACGCCGGTGAAATCCTGCATCAGCACGCGTGCGGGACGATAGGCGATTTCGCGTGGGTTCTTGCCACCATTCGCGCCCCATTCGGCGAACGCCTTGATGTCATCGACGGTGACCGTTTTGCCATCTTCGAAACGAAGCATGTTTTCCAGAACCACCTTCAACGCGGCAGGCAAGTTGGAGAAATCACCCAGACCGGCTTCCTGTGCGGCAGGAATCGAATAATAGGCGATGGATTGGCTGCCCGAGGTAAGGGTCTTACGGGTTTTGGCGGTGTCCTTGCCAACAAAAATGGTCATGGATGGCTCCCTTTATGGGTTAAAAAGTGCGGTGACTTGCGGCCTGAATGCCTTATCAGGCAATACATTTCAACAGTTATAAGCGCTGGATATAACAGATGTATACCGTTGTGTACAAAAATAACCACCCCCGACGTAATTTGACGTAACATCGGGTCAACAAAGCTTGAATGGCAATCTAAGATAGTCCGGTCTACAAAAAGAAACATAGCTTGAAAGTTGTGCTACCTATGAAACGTCTGACTTCGATACTCCTTGCCGTTGGGCTATTTGCCGGTGCCCCGGTGGCCGCGCAAAATCGACCCGTAGTAGTGGAGCTATTTACCTCGCAAGGGTGTTCGGCGTGTCCCCTGGCTGATCATGTTCTGAAAGAGCTATCCGAGAGGGATGACGTGATCGCATTGGCGCTTCATGTGGATTACTGGGACTATATCGGCTGGAAGGATCCGTTTGGCGATCCGTTGCACGGGCAACGCCAACGGGCCTATGCTTCGGCTGCGGGGCGCACATCCATATATACCCCTGAAATGGTGGTCAACGGTACCACCGACGTGGTCGGAACCAAACCGATGGCCTTGAGCCGCGCGATAGAGCAACACCGGCAAGATCCGGTGACGGTCAAACTTGATCTGGTTCGCGCAGCGGGGGTTGTCCATATTCACGTCGAGCCCCTGGCCGGAGCGGCTGGCCCCTATACCCTGCACATGTTGCGGTATCGCCCATACGCCACGACCGAGGTCAAAAGAGGTGAAAACGCGGGCAACACCATCGAGAATTACAACATCGTACAGGATTGGCAGGTTCTGGGCCGATGGGGCGGCCAAAAGGCCTTTGACACCAACGCCAAGCTGGCAGGTGACCTTCCGGTCGTGGTTTTGGTTCAACAAGGCGAAGCCGGACCTATCGCAGCCGCAGCGCGGCTTCGGTAAACCTGTCTAGTTGTCGTTGATACGCCAACGGCGATGCACCCAGAACCACTGTTCTGGATCTGCGATGATCCGCGCGGCAAGGCTATCATTCAGCGATTGGGTCATGGTCAACGCATCGGTATGGGGGATCGGTGCTTCCAACACCGTTTCAAAGGACAGCCCGTCAGCTTGCCGGATACCATAAAACGGGATCAACAGCGCATCATATCGAAGGGCCAGTTCGGCTGCCGATAGCGCCGTGTTCGCGGGTTCGCCCAGAAAATCCAGCTGGGGGGCACCAAAAACATGTTGATCGAACAGCAATACAAGCTGACCACCCTGTTTGAGATGCCGCACAAAACCCGCCGTACCGCGTCGCCCCTGCGCAAACACCGGCCCGCCGAACGCCTCCATCGTTTTCACGTAGTGCGCGTTGAAATAGGGGTTTTTCATATCCCGGTAGAGCCCGCCGATATCATAGCCCCTCGCGACCAGACATGCTCGGGTTGCTTCGTAATTTCCGTAATGACCCGTGACCAAGATCACAGCCCGACCGGTGGCCGCGGCCTGTTCGAGCGCTGAAACCCCTGCCCCGGTTGGCGTATTCTTCGCCATGCGGTCCGGGAATTCACGCGGCGAATAATTTTCGATAAAGCTGCGACCGACGTTGTTAAGACATCTGTCAGCGATTTCGTCGCGTCGATCGTCGGAAATCTCGGGCCATATCATAGCAAGGTTTTGGCGAGCCCGCTTGCGGTACCCCGCAAGAGGACCGACAACGCGCTCGACCATCCATCCGACGAAGGACAGGCGTGCACTGTAGGGAATCATCAACGCAAAGCGAACCAGGCCCACGATCACGGCATTGGTCAGGTAATGCCCGATACGTCGACCGACAGGGTCTTTAGAGGGGGATGCTAAGGGGGCCATATGCCTCGACTAACGATGAGAAAGCGCCCCTGCGCACAGGAGCTTTCATTTCTTAGCGTGCGTGGACGGCAGCAACAAGCAGGGCAATAGGCAAATAGCCCAACGGCATCTCGTGCCCTGCCTGACCATTTGGCGGCCTGTACCGTGAGTACCGCCAAAACGGCGAACAGTTGGGCTTTACAGTGGCATGTACACGCAGCCGATCAGGTTGCCGTGATTGACATTGGCCAGGGTCATGGTTGCCGCAGTCGCGCCCTGCTGATCGGCCAAGGCCGAAGCAGCACTGCAAAGCTTCATGAATTCACTGAACTTACACAACTTCCACGTTCTGCATCATACACCGTACCCTCTGCGCAAGACATCGCGTGCTGGTCGGATGAACAGGTCGCGGAAGCAAATGAGGGCAGAACGACCAGAGCCAACGTGACCCAAACGGCCGGGCGCGCCTTGAGCGACGCATTTGCTATTCCAGGTTTCATCAGACTACTCCTTTGAGATGCAGACACAGGGTACACGCCCTTGCCACGATCTCAAAGGGGTTTGTCAGTCGTGATCGCTCCCGGTGCCGGGCCCGCTACCGTCAGTCTTTGAAAACCCGGTTGAAAATCGTATCCACATGTTTTGTGTGATACCCGAGATCGAACTTGGCTTCGATCTCTTCGGGGCTCAATGCGGCCAAGACCTCGTCATCTGCCAGAAGTTCGGTTTTGAAATCCTTACCCTCTTCCCAGACTTTCATCGCGTTGCGCTGAACCAGACGATAGCTGTCCTCGCGGCTGACACCGGCTTGGGTCAACGCCAGCAGAACACGCTGCGACATCACCAATCCGCTGAATTTGTTCATATTGGCCAGCATGTTATCCGGGTAGATCAACATGTTGTCGATGACGCCGGTCAATCGGTGCAGCGCGAAATCAAGGGTAATGGTGGTATCCGGGCCGATGGCCCGCTCTACACTGGAGTGCGCGATGTCGCGTTCATGCCACATGGTGACATTTTCCATAGCCGGGATGACCGCCATCCGAATGGTCCGGGCCAGACCCGTCAGGTTTTCGGTCAATACCGGATTTTTCTTGTGTGGCATCGCGGATGAGCCTTTTTGCCCAGCCGAGAAGAACTCCGCCCCTTCCAGCACCTCGGTGCGTTGCATATGACGGACTTCGGTCGCGACATTTTCGATCGAGCTGGCGATAACGCCGAGCGCGGCAAAGAATGCGGCATGGCGGTCGCGCGGTATGATTTGCGTGCTGATCGGTTCGGGGGTAAGGCCCAGTTGTTCGCACACGTGCTCTTCGACCCGGGGGTCGATGTTTGCAAAGGTCCCGACAGCGCCCGAGATGGCCCCGGTCGCAATTTCGGAACGGGCGGTTCTGAGGCGCGTCAGGTTGCGGTCCATCTCGGCATAGAAACGCGCGAATGTCAGCCCCATGGTGGTCGGTTCAGCATGGATACCATGACTGCGCCCCACACGTACCGTATTTTTATGTTCCATCGCGCGGCGTTTCAGCGCCCCGAGCAGCGCTTGCATATCCGCGATCAAGATATCCGCGGCGCGGGTCAGCTGCACGTTGAAACAGGTATCCAATACGTCGGACGAGGTCATTCCCTGATGTACGAAACGCGCTTCGTCGCTGCCGACATGTTCCGCAAGGTGGGTCAGAAAGGCGATAACATCATGTTTCGTCATAGCCTCTATTTCGTCAATGCGCGCGACGTCGAATTCAGCATCCCTGGCTTTCCAGACCGCCTCGGCATTGGCCCGCGGAATGACGCCGAGATCGGCCATGGCATCGCAGGCATGTGCCTCGATCTCGAACCAGATGCGGAACTTGGTTTCGGGTGACCAGATTGCGACCATCTCGGGGCGGGAATAACGGGGGATCATACGAGGATACCTCTGTTTTGGGGGTGTGATTTCTGCGCGGGATAGACTGCGGGGACGTAAAGGACAAGTCTGATCGGTGTTCCTGAACCAGCCAACGGTATCGAGCGCGTAAAGGTCGGGTGCCTCCGGCGGGAGTTTAAGAGGCAAAATGAAAGGTCCGGCCGGTGCTAGAGTTTTCGGGGTGGCGATTGGCCGACCGCTCGGGCTAGATACCGAAGATTGAAAATATGCAGCTTTAAGGAATGGCCCTGAAATGCGTGATATGTCCCGCCTGAACCCTGCCACAATCGCGGCCCAAGCCGCTGGTGCCGTTGACACGCATAGCGGTGGCGTGGTGCCTGCGTTACCCATGGCGACAACGTACTTGCGCGGCGAAGATTACCAGCCATTGCGACCCGACAACATCTATCTGCGTGATCAGAGCGATATTGTAAGGGTGGCCGAGACCGTTTTGGCGCAACTCGAGGGAGCTGCGGACGCGTTGCTGTTTCCGTCAGGCATGGCCGCCATCGCCGCCGCTTTCCGCACGATCCCCAACGGCGGGCGCGTGTTGATGCAAAGCCAGATATATTGGGGGACCACAAAGTGGGTGCGCGACTTTTGCGCACGGCGGGAGATCGAGCTGCGCGAGGTTGAGGCATCAGATACAGATGCTTTCACGCGACTGTGCGAGACATTCAAACCGACGCTCGCATTGATAGAAACCCCGTCTAACCCGTGGCTGCGCATTGTTGACATCGAGGCTGCCGCGCAGGCCGCACATGCCGCAGGCGGGATACTGGTGGTAGACAGTACCGCCGCTACGCCGATCTTGCAAAAGCCGCTAAGCTTGGGGGCGGATATCGTGATGCATTCCGCGACCAAGGGCATCAATGGTCATTCAGATGTATTGGCTGGTGTGTTGGCGGTGCGCGATACAGAGCAGAAGGTCTGGAACGATATCAAGGTTGACCGGCATGATGCAGGTGCCGTGATTGGCCCGTTTGAAGCATGGCTCTTGGTACGCGGCATGCGCACCCTCCCCCTGCGTATGCGGCAGATGACGCAAAATGCACTGGTCGTGGCGGAGTTTCTGGCCGAGCAACCGCAGGTCGAGGCCGTGCTCTACCCGGGGCTTGCGACCCACGCCGGGCACAAACTAGCCACCAGCCAGATGGCAGGTGGATACGGGTCCCTGCTGTCATGCGTTGTCCGGGGCGGCGCAGATGTGGCTTTGCAGGTTGCGGGACGGCTGAACCTTTTTCACCGCGCGACATCGCTTGGGGGTGTCGAGAGCCTCGTCGAGCATCGCCACACTATAGAACCACATACGGGAATACCGGAGGGCCTGCTGCGTCTGTCGGTGGGAATCGAAGATATCGAGGATCTCAAGACGGATCTGCGAACGGCGTTGGGAAATTAACGTGACCAGATAGTGCAAGCCGCCGCGACAGCCCGGCTGGACCGGGCATCGCTGTATCGGATGATCAATGAAACAGGGTTTTGTGGTGCAGCTAGAGGGAGAAAGTTCGAACTCCCTCTTTGACATCTTGCAAGAATGGGAAGCCGTTCTCAAGACCTGTGATTCACTTATCAACACCGTAAATCAGGACAACGATCCGGGGTGCGGTGATGAGCATTTCGGAACGTGATTTCAACAAGGTAGCTGGGAAGCCAGTCAAGAAGCGGGAAGCTCCTTTCTCGCTTCGACTGAGCTTTGACGAGAAAGCCGCGCTGCTAGAAGCAGCAAACGGCGTGCCGCTCGGTGCCTACATCAAGGCCAAGCTCTTTGATGAACCTTTGGAGAAGGTGCGCCGCCGAAACACCAATCCCGTGAAGGATCACGCGGCCTTAGGGCGTGTCCTCGGCACGCTCGGCGGTTCGCGCCTGTCTCAGAACCTGAACCAGCTTGCACGCGCGGCCAATACGGGCGCGATGCCTGTTTCGCCAGAGCTTGAAGAAGAACTGCGCAAGGCATGCGATGAGGTCGCCGAGATGCGTGCTGAACTGCTCCGCGCGCTCGGGAATGGAGGTCAGCCATGACCCTCAAAGGTTCCCAGCGCGGCAATGCCCGCGAGCTTTCAAAGCATCTGATGAATGCGCGCGACAACGAGCATTTGGAGTTGCACGATCTTCGGGGCTTCATGAGCGAAGATGATCTTCATGAAGCTCTCGCCGAGGCCGAAGCTATCTCGAAAGGCACGCGCTGCAAGCAACATCTATTTTCTCTGAGCCTGAACCCTCCCAAGGGCGTTCACGTCGATACGCAGACCTTCGAGACCGCTATCGAAATGGCCGAACAAAAGCTCGGCCTCGATGGTCAGCCACGCGCTGTCGTCTTCCACGAAAAAGAAGGTCGGCGTCATGCCCATGCCGTTTGGAGTCGCATCGATACCGGTTCCATGACGGCAAAGCAGATGTCTTTCACGAAGGTGAAGCTTATGGACGTTTCGCGTGAGCTGTACCTTCGCCATGGCTGGGAGATGCCGAAGGGCATGGTGGATCGTGAGAACCGCAATCCGCTGACCTTCTCCCGCGCGGAGTGGCAACAAGCGGCACGAGCCAAGCTAGACCCCCGCATGGTCAAGGCCATGTTCAAGGATACTTGGGAGCGTTCGGATTCCGCGGAAAGCCTTAAATCCGCCCTGGAACAGCGCGGCTACTATCTGGCGCAAGGAGATCGTCGGGGCGTGGTTGCCGTGGATTATCGCGGTGAAGCGTTCTCCTTGTCTCGCTGGGCGGGCGTGAAGGCAAAAGACGTCAATGCCCGCTTCGCGAACGCCACAGACCTTCCAAAGGTTGATGAGCAACGCCAACATGTTGCCGCGCTCATGGCGGATGGTTTGCGCCGTCAACGCGCCGAGATCGAAGAAGGATACAAGCGCGCCCGTCCGTCTATTGAGTTTCGCCGCACGCAAATGGTGGAACGCCATCGCACCGAACGTACGGGGATGGCTGAACTCCAAAAGCAGCGAGAAACCCGTGAAGCTGCTGCGCGTGCCTCGCGTCTGCCAAATAGGGGCGTGGGCAAGTGGTGGAGTCAGCTCACTGGCCGATATTCGAAGCTGAAAGCCCAGAACGAGCATGATGCATGGCAAGCGCTAAAGCGTGATCAGATCGAGCGCGACAAGATGAGTGCGCGGCAACTCGACGAACGCCAGCGCTTGCAGCAGGCCATTCTTGCCATGCGCGAAGAGCGGATCAAGGAACTTATGGCGCTCCGCCAAGAGATCGCGAACTACATGCTCATGAAGCAAGGCAAAGTTCCGAAGATCGAGCCCAAATACCCGACGACCCGTGCGGATGCGCGATCCCAAGAGACCAAACGAACGGAACGCCGCCGCGCCGATGAGCGCCAGCGCGAACGCCAACGTCAGCGCCCGCGAGATCGTGGGCCTGAACGGGGCCGAGAATTTTAACCAGTAGAAAGGAGGTCGCCCATGCGACACACATTGATGCTGAACCTGGACGAGACCCATGCTCGTCTTCTTGATGAACTACGAGACCATTTCAAACTCGCTGCCGAAGATACCGTGCGGCTGGCTATTCGGCTGACTCATGCAAGGCGAACGAAGCCCGATGTGCTTGCGCCGGAATTCAAGCCACGAGCGAAGCGCGATGACTGGTATGACGATGACGACAACACCCCAAGCTAGGAACACTTCGAAACCGTAGGAATTTGTTTTTAGTGCAGCGCCTTGGTATTTTCTCTATTTTCCCAAGATGGGAAATAAAATTAAGAAAATTGAAACGGGAGCAGAAAATCCGAATTCATATCGAAGAGGAATACGGGCCGCCGCATTCACGTCGATGGCTTGCGTCGGATACAGCTTGGTAACAAATGATTATTCGACAGCGCTTCCGTCTCTAATGATTGCGATGCCAGCATTAGGCATTGGTTACTTGTCCGGCGTTTTCGATACAACAGTTACCAGTCCAACCAAACAGAATGATCGAGATACTCACCCCGAAAACCACCCCTAATCGAAAAGAGGGATATTTGCTTACTTTCTCTCCAACGATAATTACCCCTACAAAGGTTCGCACGTCAGCACCAGAAGCTTCAGACAGACGCAGATCATCTAGACCTTCAAGATAAGAAATATCGGAGATCAAATAATCTGAGTTGCAGCTCTCAAGGACGTTTCCGATACTCGGTCAGTGACCAGGCGCATCTGGTCCATTATTCTCGTGATTTGGCAAGTCTGATTTCTGGAATTGATTTGCAATCTTCTCATGTGCAACCACCAAACCAGTCAAAGCCGTTGCGCCAATCAAGGCGTTCGCTGCTAAATGCAAAGATGCGCCCGCATCCTCCAGTCCGGTTAGTCCATAATGGCCAAGACCTACAGTGGCGGCTGCGCCGAATACATGTGCTAAGTTTATTTTCATATTATTAACCTTTCAAAACAATTGGTTAATATACGAAATGGATAACAACTATGCAAACGAAAATCGATGGTAATTGCTTTTGATGGCTATTACTATCGACGCTGCTGTATACAGCCATCCAACAAAGGGAACAGCACGGAGCGCCAGCCTAAACAAGAACTTTCTCTTCACACTCTTTGGCATTCCCGCCACCATGTCAGCAACAACAGATGTGTTTAGAATCCACTCGATGGCTTCAGCAACAAGTGTCCACTCTTTGTTGGAAATGTGCTGAACCAACTCTGCAAATTTTTGCTGCAAGTCAGGATTCGCCGATATTGTCTGAGTTAGCAGTCCAAGCTCGCCAATACCGATACTTTCCAAGAATATGTCGATCACGACCTTGAGGTCTGTATCGTTGTCTGCTTCTTCAGGAGGAAGTGAAGGAACACCGATAGGCTCAATGGCATCCGCCTCGGGCACGAGAGGCAAACCCTCGCCCTCCAGTGCCGCCACAATAAATTCGACTGATCGCTTGGCATCTTCGCTGAAATTAATACCCGCATTTATAGACATCTGCTTGGGCAAGTCTGCCACGTAGCTATCAATATCCAATGAGGAGCTAAGTTGTCTTAGGCTGTCGAAGGTTTGCTGACGACTTTGATAGTCAAATTCGACAAAGTTATCGACATTGAAATTTATCTCCTCCAACGAAGTTTCAATAGCAAATTGCCGGACACTGACCGCACTACTAATTGCGATCTTGGCTACTTCTTCTTGACTAGATGACTGTGCGAAAGCGCCTCGGCTATTAACGAGAACAAGTGAAGAGCCTGCCGCGACAAAACTCCTGCGTGAGAGTGCATGAATTTTCAAAGCATTCGACAATGTTCGATCTCCCCGAAGTTCCGTTTCGGCTAGCATATCATCGGGGATCACATCCTCAACAGTCATTTGAAGCGCCGCAGATGCTGCGGCGCTTCTGGCTAGAGTAAGTCGAATAGGTCTGCCTGTTTGAACGTTTCAGAATCTTCCTTCGGCAGGAAGGTCACGCTCGGTCCAACAAGGACGCAGTCCAGCTTGCCATGACAAACACGCATGCCGTGGTAAAAACCTTCGGGCTTGATACGCTTTTCGAAGGGCAGCATCGCGACTTCGTTGTAAGTCGTAGTCTCGCCTTCAAAGAAGCGCTCAGGCACTAGGCGATATACTTCAGCGGATTTGCTGTGCGAGCCAGTGCAAACCCATAGGCAGTTCTTCCAAGAGAAGGGTTTTCTGATCTTTCCTTGCGCGATCTTGTCGGCGCTGTAGGATGCCGCGATATCGCCTTCTCCGATCTGTCGGTTTCGCGTATGGCACCATGTTCCAGAAGCCAGGCGCGAAGGGTCGACGCGGTGCTCTTGGGGTTCGATGGGGGCGCTCATGAGCGCCCCGAGTCGTTTGTGTTTTCGGGAGCATCCTCCAGCGGGAGGCGCAGGACGATGCGGCCATTGATCGGGCAGGTTTCGAGTTGGAGCGTAAAGCCGCGCTCGTCTTTGTGCTGCCAGGCGGCTCCGACTTTGTTCCAGTAGGATTTCTCGCCCTTCTGGGTGACGTGCCACGCCAGATAGTCGGGCGCGTTCAAGGGCAGGTTTTGGTTCTTGTTTTCGCGTGCCATGGTTTTCTCCTTTGCTTCAAGTTGGCTTGCTAACGCCCTCCCGTGCGGGCGAAGGCAAAGGATCAGGGTTCATGTTCAACACGGCTGGCGAAGCCAGGTGGTGCGGGCAGGACATTGAATGCTGAGCCGCATTCGGCCAGGGATTTAAGGGCAATTGGTGCAAGCCACTTCGATGCGAAGGGTTCCAAACCAGCCGAGACACAAGCGGCTATGCCTGACCTCGCCGCACTCGTCATGGCGCTGCGATCCATACTCACCCTGCCATAATCCGCATCAGAAAGAACATAAGCGCCGCTGGCATTTCAGACGCGGGCGGGCGAACGCCTTTGAAGCCTGCTGTCACAAGGTCTCACTCGTTCTGCCTTCGCAGGGCTCCCGTCCAAACCGATGATGTCTGCGCTTCACACACATCCTCCCTCGCTCCAAGAGTGTCTCCCGAACCTTTCAAGGCCTTCATTGGCCGATGATTGTGTGTGTGCGGGCCGAAAGGCCCTGAGCGGTTCGGGGCCTCCTTGAAACAAAGGAGGATAGCTATGAAACTCGTCTCACGATTTGAAGCGGCATCCCGCAGCACGGCAGAATTGCATGGACTTCTGAGCGAAGCCTTCAACGCCTTCGCCGCTGCTCCGCGCGGAAGCCACGAGCGCCGCGATGCTCTCTTGAGCATACGCAATATCGAGGATGAGCTGGCGGTTCGCCCGCCCAAGCTCTAGCCTAGGCGGTCGGCCGTCAGGCTGGCCGCCCCCTGACAACTGGCCACGAAAGCGGCCAATGAAGCGGCCATATAGCCGGACTTCAGAAAGCTTTCATGCGCCTCAAAACTATGATATTGTTAGTATAAGTGAATTTAGCTATCCGGCCGGCAAACCGGCCATAATGCAGGACAAACATGGTACGCGACGATGGCGAGAGTATAGGTCTGTTTGAGCCCCTCATGGTGAGCGAGGGCTCTCCGAGCCGTGCGCTCTTGAGTGATCTTGCCTTGGAACTGGCCGAAAAATCTGCCGCCTTCCGTGCCAGTCTGCCGGAGTCCATCGCGGTGGCGCTGGCCGATCTGGTCCGCTCGATGAACTGCTACTACTCGAACCTGATCGAAGGCCACAACACGCATCCCATTGATATTGAACGCGCTCTTGCGGGAGACTACAGCGCCGATCCCAAGAAGCGCGACCTTCAACTCGAAGCCAAGGCTCATATCACCGTCCAGAAATGGATCGATGACAATGGGCTCGAAGACTCTCCAACCGCTCCGGGGTCGATCACCGAGACTCACCGCCGCTTCTGCGAGTTGCTGCCGGAAGACCTGCTCTTCGTGGAAGACCCCGAGACGAAGGAAAAGCTTCCGGTTGTCCCTGGCCAATTGCGAGAGCGCTATGTGCAGGTTGGACGGCATATTCCGCCAAGTCCTGGCGCTGTTCCGCGATTTCTTGAGAGGCTGCATCAGGCTTACGCAAGCGTGGGCCGTATCGAGTCGGTCCTGGCTGCTGCCTGCGCGCATCACCGCCTGCTTTGGGTGCACCCCTTCATGGATGGTAACGGGCGCGTGGCGCGTCTGGTATCCTATGCCATGCTCCGAAATTCCCTCGACACGCGCGGGCTTTGGTCGGTCGCGCGCGGCCTCGCGCGGCGTGAGGCTGACTACAAAGCCCATCTGCAAGCGTGCGATGGGAATCGGCGCGGCGACAGGGATGGACGCGGCACACTCAGCGAAGCGGCTCTGGCGTCCTTCACCGAATTTTTCTTGCGGATCAGCATCGATCAAGTCGAGTTCATGGGATCACTTATGCAGGCGGATCGCCTGCGCGACCGGATCATGATCTGGGCGGAAGAAGAAATGCGGGCCGGACACCTGCCCCCTAAATCCGATCTAGTGCTGAAAGCTATCCTCTATCAGGGCGTGCTGGAGCGCGGCGAGGTCGATTCCGTGCTTGGCACAAGCGAGCGTACCTCGCGCCGGATCACCTCGGCTCTGCTCAAGGCTGGAGCACTTCGCTCCGAAAGTACACGAGCACCGCTGCATCTAGCTTTCCCAGCAAAATACTCCGAGCGTTGGATGCCTGGCCTTTTTCCTCAAGCCTGAAATACCGAAGGTAAGCGCCCGCCGGATGGCGGGCGAAAATTTTTGTGATAGTGGAGCCGCCTTACGCGGCGACTCCTTCTTTTTCCTCGACTTCGATCATCGGCTGAAGGCCGTGCAGGAAGTCGGCGGCACGCTGCGCATGGGCGGCGACGCTGAAAATCGCGCGCTTGTCTTCCTTCAAGACCTTGAGTTATCACGAGGACGGCATAATGCGGAGGAAGTCCGCC
>TARA_R110000787_G_scaffold68323_3_pt1 | contig 32231 bp, 18 predicted proteins | sample TARA_R110000787 | Tara Oceans TARA_R110000787 (sample SAMEA4397920) | marine metagenome | biome: Polar Biome; feature: [DCM] deep chlorophyll maximum layer (ENVO:01000326); material: water (ENVO:00002006), including particulate matter (ENVO:01000060) such as... | depth 35 m | reverse complement strand
TATCTACCTGCCGCTGCTGGAAGAGACGGGCTACATGCCGGTCGAAAAATATTCGCGCGCACCGGAAATCCTGGCGCATAGCCGGCGGATTGCCGAGCATTACAACCTGTATGACAAGGCCTGCCTGCAGACCGAGATTGCCGGACTGAACTGGGATGATGAAGCGAATGTCTGGGTGATCGAGACGGACCGGGGCGACCGGATGACGGCCGACCATGTCGTGATGTCGAACGGGCCGCTGAATCGGCCAAAGCTGCCGGGCATTCCGGGGGTGGAAAGTTTCAAAGGGCACAGCTTCCATACGAGCCGCTGGGACTATGACTATACGGGCGGGGATTCCTCGGGCGGGCTGACGGGCCTGAAGGGCAAGCGGGTCGGCATTATCGGGACAGGCGCGACGGCTGTGCAGTGCGTGCCGCATATCGGTGAAGCCGCCAAGCATCTCTACGTGTTCCAGCGCACGCCATCCTCGATAGATGTGCGTGACAACCGGCCGACCGATCCGGACTGGGCGAAAAGCCTGGAGCCTGGCTGGCACAAGGACCGTATGGAGAATTTCAATACGCTGGTGTCCGGGGGTTTTGCCGCGCAGGACCTTGTGATGGATGGCTGGACGCATATCATCCGCAACCTGCTTTTCATTGCACAGCAGGAGGGCAACAAGGACCTCAGCCCGGAACACCTGGCCGAACTGGCGGAGATTGCCGATTTCCAGAAGATGGAACAGGTGCGTGCGCGGGTGGACGAGATCGTCGCGGACAAGGCGACGGCTGAGGCGCTGAAGCCCTGGTATCGCCAGTTCTGCAAGCGGCCGTGCTTCCATGACGGCTATCTGCCGACGTTCAACCGGTCGAATGTGGAACTGGTCCATACCGACGGACAGGGCGTGGAGCGGATTACCGAGAATGCGATCATTGCCAATGGCAAGACCTATGAGATCGACTGCCTGATCTATGCCACGGGATTCGAGGTCGGCACGGAATACACGCGGCGCGCCGGGTATGATGTGGGCGGGCGCGACGGGCGCAAGCTGTCCGAGCACTGGGCCGAGGGCTATCGCAGCCTGCACGGGATGCTGGTGAACGGCTTTCCGAACCTGATCGTGATGGGCACGGTGCAGGCGGGCTTCACCGCGAACTATCCGCACCTTCTGGACGAGCAGGCCAAGCAGATCGCCTACCTGGTGACCGAGGCCGAGAAGCGTCAGGCGAAGGTGTTCGAAGTGACTGAAGAGGCCGAGACGGCCTGGGTGAGCGAGATCATCAGCAAGGCGATGATGCGTGAGAAATTCCTCGAGGAATGCACGCCGGGCTATTACAATAATGAAGGCAAGCTGAGCAGGCTGGCGCGGCAGAACACGTCCTATGGGGCGGGGTCGAACGCCTATTTCGCGATCCTCGATGGCTGGCGCAGCGCGGGCGCGATGGAGGGCCTGGAATTCCAGGCCTGAGGCCAGCGCAGGGCGCTGATATTGAGCGCGGAGCGGGCTGCGCCTAGGGTGACTTTCAGGAAACACAGAACAGGACGGATCAAGTGAGCGAGCGAATTACAATCAAGGTCGAAGACGGCGTCGCCGATGTGCGCCTGGTGCGCGAAGACAAGATGAACGCGCTGGACGATGCGATGTTTGCGCGGTTGATCTCGGCGGCCGAGGAGATCAATGCGGACACATCCATCCGGTGTGTTGTGATGTCGGGACTGGGACGGGCATTCTGCGCTGGCCTGGACATGGGCAATTTCGCGAAGATGGCGGACGGCAAGCGCAGTGAGAACAGCGTTGCCGGCGGCGGGCTGGCAGAGCGGACCTATGGCATTGCCAACCGGGCGCAGCAGGCCGTCTGGGGCTGGCGCAGCCTGCGCGTGCCGGTGATCGCGGCGGTGCACGGCGTGGCGTTGGGCGGCGGGTTCCAGGTGATGCTGGGCGCCGATATCCGTATCGTGCACCCGGACACGAAACTGTCGATCCTCGAAGTGAAGTGGGGCCTTGTGCCGGACATGAGCTCGACCGCGATCATGCGGCGGCTGGTGCGTGAAGATATCATTCGGGAGCTGACATATACCGGGCGAATGTTCTCTGGCGTAGAAGGTAAGGAATATGGTTTCGTGACGCACCTGTCAGAAACGCCGTATGAGGACGCGATGGCGCTGGCGCGCGAGATTGCATCGAAAAGTCCGAGCGCGGTGCAGACCGCGAAGAAGCTGTACAATCACATCGCCGACAAGGATGATGGTGAGGCGCTGCTGACGGAATCCGTTCTCCAGGACGAACTGATGGGCAGCAAGAACCAGATCGAGGCGGTGATGGCGGGCCTGCAGAAACGGGCAGGCAATTTCGTCGACTGACTGACCCCTGAGGAGGGCGCACATGATCGACCATGATGGCAAGGTGGCGCTGGTGACCGGCGCGGGATCCGGCATCGGACGGGCGCTGGCGCAGGCGCTGGCTGCCCGGGGTTCCAGAGTGGTCTGCGCGGATATTGATGCGGACGGCGTGCATGAGACGGCGGCGGGCCTGGGCGAGCGTGCGCTGCCCATCGTGTGCGACATGGCCGATCATGAAGTGGCGGTGACGCTGGTGCATGATGCGGGCACTTGGCAGGGGCGGCTGGACCTGGTGTGCTCGAATGCCGGGATCGGCCTCAACCGCCGTGTCATCAAGCAGGAACTGGATGAGCGGGCCGAGCGGTTGTTCGAGGTGAACCTGTTCGCGAACCTGCGGATGGCACAGGCCTATGCGCGCTGGACGGAGGCGCAGGGCAGCCGGGGGCGGCTGATGATCACCGGATCCGAAAATTCGCTCAGCGTGCCTGCCGCCGTGAGAGGCAGCGGGCTGGCCCTGTACGCGGCGACCAAGCATGGCGTGCTGGTCATGGCCGAGTGGATGAAGCTGGAATTCGAGGCGGGCAATGTGCCGGTGGACGTGCATGTGCTGATGCCGGGCGCTGTCTATACGGCGCTGATCGCGAAGCATATGCCCGACCCGAGCAAGGCCCCGCCGGAGCTCAACCTGATCATGCCTGAACGCTGCGCGGAGATTGCCCTGAAAGGCCTGGATCTGGGCCTGTTCTATATTCCGACGCACGCGCACCTTGCGGGCGACATGCAGCCGCGCATGCGGGGTGTGGCCGAAGCGGTGGAGGCGCTGGGGCTGAGCTGAGCAGGTGTCGCCCGCGTGCGTCCTTTGATCCCTGCCTCCGCAGGGACAAGCCTTCGCTCAGGACGGGCGTTCAAGGGGGATAGGACTGACGCTACAGGAAGGCTTTCATGTCGGCCATGAAGCGGTCGAATTGGTCGTGGTGGAGCCAGTGGCCGGCATTCTCGTACAGTTTCACTTCGGCATTCTGGAAATGTTTGAGGCGTCCGTCCTCGGCCGGGTTCGAAGCCCAACTCTTTTCGCCATACAGCAGGAGCGTGGGGCAGGTGATGGCTTCCCACAGCTTCTCGATATCCTCATAGGGGATGTCATAGGGTGTCATGACGCGGAAATAATTGTCGAATTTCCAGGAATAGGTGCCGTCTTCATTCTGGCTGATGCCGTGAATGGTGAGGTGGCGGGCCTGTTCGTCCGTGAGATAGCTGTTCTCGGTTTTCATGCGCGTATAGGCGTCTTCGAGCGTGGCATACTTTTTCGAGGTGCGGCCGGCGGCGGCGCGCTTGGATTCGATCCATTCGCGCATCCGTTCGCCGGGCGGGCCGCTGAAGCGCTCCCGGATGACTTTCGGTGAGGGGCCGAGCCCCTCAATGGCGACAATCTTGCGGACAGTTTCGGGATAGATGCCGGCGTATCGCAGGGATATCGCCCCGCCATAGGAATGGGAGACGAGGGTGACGGGATCGAATTTCTGCTGGTGGATCAGCTGGGCCAGATCGTAGACGCAGGCGCGGACGGAATATTCGCCATCTTCCGACCAGGCGCTGTCGCCATGGCCGCGCAGGTCCGGCGCGACGACGTGCCAGTCCTTGCTGAGTTCCTCGGCCACCCAGTCCCAGCTGCGGCAATGATCGCGACCGCCATGGACAAGGACGAGCGGGGGGGCATCCGGATTGCCCCAGTCAACATAGTGGAGGCGCAGGCGCTGGGAGATGAAACTGTTCGAGGTCGGGCCGGAGAATTTTGTCATACGCATGATTTGCCCGGCTTTGCCCCATGCTGTCCAGAGCGGTGAGGGCGGCGTGTCATGCTTCCAGGATGGACATGATGGAGGCGCGCATGAAGGGCAGCATCGTGACCGGATCAAGATCGGGGTGGCGGAGCATCCGGATGGCCAGCCCGTCGAACAGGGTGAACAGCATGTCGACGCGGCCATCAGTGTCTTCGAGCTGGAGCTTGTCGCGCAGAAGCTTTGCGAAGTGGGTCCGGACTTTCGCGTCATGGACCCTCATACGCTCGGCGATGGCGGGATTGCGCTGGGCTTCGGCGATGATTTCAAGGCTGAGGGCCGACTTGAACGGATCCGTCAGGCTTCGCACGCCTTCTTCTGCCCGTTCGACAAGCGCATTGAGCAACTGGTCCGACGGAAATTCCTCGAAATTGGACAGTTTGTCGGTCTGGAGGCGGTTTTCACGGTCAACGATGGCGGCGATGATGGCGTCCTTGCCATCAAAATAGTGGTAGATGTGACCGGCGCTCATGCCGGCCTGTTCGGCGATGCGCGCCATGCCGGTGCCATGAAAGCCCTGTTCCACAAAGCAGGCAGTCGCTGCGTCAAGTATCTGCTCGCACCGTGCCCGGGCGCGGGGCGAATTTTTCTCAATCGCTGGGGTCATTTTTTCAAAATTTCTGCTCTTCACTCTTGATTTGTTGCGCTGCAACATTATTTCGAACGTTCATTCTAACTTTTCAACCTGTTGAACACACATAGGCGCGATTGATCAAGGTGACATTAATGCCAAGAATATCAAACAGTTTCAGAGTTTTGATCGCCAGCACCCTGATCGGCGCGGCAGCGGCGTGTGGGGCGTCCGAGCCAGCCGCGCCTGCAGGGGCCGTAGCAGCAGCGCCCGCCGCGGCGCCGGTTGACGTTATGGTCGTGCACAAGACGCGGATCGAGAGTACACGCGAATTGCCGGGCCGTGCCCGCGCATTCCGGGAGGCCGAGATTCGCCCCCAGGTGACGGGGCTGGTCAAGTCGCGCCTGTTCACGGAAGGCGAACTGGTCAGCCAGGGACAAGCGCTCTACCAGATTGATGCTTCCGAATATGCCGCCGCTGTGAACAGCGCGAAAGCCGCCGTTCAGCGCGCAGAGGCGACAGCTGATGCGGCGCGCCAGACGGCCGGCCGGTTTGAGCGCCTCGCCGAAATCAACGCGGTGAGCCGCGAAGACTATGACCAGGCCGTTGCTGCGCAGCGCCAGGCCGAGGCCGATGTGGCCATTCAGAATGCGGCGCTGCAGCGCGCCAATATCGACCTTGCACGAACGAAGGTCACCTCGCCTATCGAAGGCCAGATTGGCCGGTCGAGTGTGACGCCGGGTGCGCTGGTGACGCAGAACCAGGCCGCGGCGTTGGCCATTGTGCAGCAACTGGACCCGATCTACCTGGACCTGACGGCGGGCAGTTCGAAGATTCTCGGATGGAAACGGGATATTGCAGCAGGTCGCATCCAGTCTGCGGACGGCGAGAGCGTGGACGTGTCGATCAAGCTGGAAGACGGCAGCACCTATTCCGAGCCGGGCAGGCTGGAATTCAGCGAAGTGAACGTGGACGAGAGTGCCGGATCGGTGATCCTGCGCGCAGTTGTTCCCAACCCTGACGGTTTCCTGCTGCCGGGCATGTATGTGAATGCAAGCTTCAGCGCGGGCACTTATGACAATGTGTTTCTCGTGCCGCAGGGCGCTGTCACCCGGACGGTCAAGGGCGACCCGACGGCGATGGTGGTCGGCGCGAATGGCACGGCTGAGGTACGCAACCTGACGATTATCGAGGCAAGCGGCAATGACTGGATCGTGTCTGAGGGCCTCGAAGACGGTGACAGGCTGATCATTGGCGGGCTTCAGATGGTGCGCCCAGGCGCGCCCGTGGCGCCTGTTCCCCCGATGACGGCGGCGGCCCAGCCGAACGACGGGGCGACACCCGTCGTCAAACAGTAATCCAACCGAGCTGAACCCCCATGGCTAATTTCTTCATTGACCGGCCCATCTTTGCATGGGTGCTGGCGATCATTGTCATGATCGCAGGCGGAATCGCGCTGAGAACCCTGCCGGTTGCCCAGTACCCTGACATTGCGCCGACGACCGTGTCGATCAATGCCGTCTATCCGGGCGCGTCCGCCAAGGCGGTCGAGGACACAGTCACGCAGGTGATCGAGCAGCAGATGACGGGGCTGGATGGCCTCGATTACATCTCGTCCTCGTCAAGCTCGCAGGGCGCAGCCTCAATCACGCTGACCTTCAAGACCGGGACGGACCCGGACATCGCACAAGTACAGGTGCAGAATAAGCTGGCGCTGGCGACCCCATTACTGCCCGAGCAGGTGCAACGTCAGGGCGTGACAGTGAGCAAGGCGTCTTCCGGCTTCCTGATGGTGACGGCGCTGATTTCGCCGAACGGTACCTTTGACCAGACCGATCTGGGCGACTATGCGCGCTCGAATGTGACCGATGTGCTGAGCCGGGTCGATGGCGTGGGCAGCGTGCAGCTGTTCGGCTCGCCCTATGCGATGCGGATATGGCTCGATCCGGGCAAGCTGAACCAGTATCGCCTGATGCCGAGCGACGTGATCGCCGCCATCCGTGCCCAGAACGCCCAGGTTTCGACCGGTGCACTGGGCGGCAGCCCAGCGATTGAAGGCCAGGAGATTACGGCAACGATTTCACTGCAGACGCTGCTGTCGACGCCTGACGAGTTCCGCGACCTCTTGATCCTGACGACGGGCGAGGGGGCATCCGTGCGCCTTGGCGATGTTGCGCGGGTCGAGATGGGCGCCGAGAACTATTCGACGGTGGCCAAGTATAATGGCCAGCCAGCCGCCGGCATGGCGGTTTCGCTGGCTTCGGGCGCGAACGCGCTGGAAACGGCTGAAGGTGTCCGTGGGGCGATGGAGCGACTGTCGGAACAGTTTCCCGACGATATTTCGGTTGTCTATCCTTATGATTCCACACCGTTCATCAGTACGTCGATCCACGAAGTGCAGAAGACGCTGATCGAGGCGGTTGTGCTGGTCTTCCTCGTGATCCTCGTCTTCCTGCAAAGTTTCCGGGCGAGCTTCATTCCGATGATTGCCGTTCCGGTGGTTCTGCTCGGCACGTTCGCTGTGCTGCTGATGTTTGGCTATTCCATCAATACGCTGACCATGTTCGCCATGGTTCTGGCCATCGGCCTGCTGGTCGATGATGCCATAGTCGTGGTCGAGAACGTGGAACGCGTGATGGCGGAAGAGGGCCTGTCGCCGCGTGATGCGACCCGCAAGTCGATGCAGCAAATCACCGGCGCGCTTGTGGGCATCGCAGTTGTCCTGTCAGCTGTGTTCATTCCGATGGCCCTTTTTCCGGGTTCTGCGGGCGTGATCTATCGCCAGTTCTCGATCACGATTGTCACGGCGATGACCCTGTCCGTGCTCGTGGCGATCATCCTGTCGCCCGCCTTGTGTGTGACGCTGCTGAAGGCGAACGGGCATAACGTGTCCGAGAAGAAGAACCTGGCGGAGCGTGGCGGCGCCCTGTTCGAGCGCGGGTTCTCGCGCCTGCGGGACGGCTACGCTGCGACGGTGGCGCGTGTGCTGCGCCGCCGCTGGATTTTCGTTGGTGTGTTTGGGGTGATGCTGGTGCTGCTGGGACTGGGTTTCCGCAGCCTGCCGACATCCTTCCTGCCGGATGAAGACCAGGGCGCGGTTATGACGATTGTCCAGCTGCCGACAGGCGCGTCGCTGGAGCGGACGACGGAAGTGATGGATGCCGTTTCGCTGCATTATCGCGAGAATGAGACTGATAATGTCGAGGGTGTGATGGCAATTGCCGGTTTCGGCTTTGCCGGGCAGGGGCAGAATGTTGGCCTGTCCTTCACCCCGCTCAAGGACTGGACGGAACGGACCGGCAAGGCGCAGGAATCATCGGCGATTGCGGGGCGTGCCTCGGCCGCGTTCAGCCAGCGCACGGATGCCATGATCTTCGCTGTCATCCCGCCGCCGATCCGGGAACTGGGCAATGCGAGCGGCTTTGACTTTTTTCTGAAGGATACAGGCGGCATTGGCCATGACGCCCTCGTGAACGCACGCAACCAGTTGCTGGGCATGGCTGCGCAGGAACCCGCCCTGACGGGTGTGCGCCCCAATGGCCAGGAAGACAGCCCGCAATTCAAGCTGAACCTCGACTACCAGAAGGCGCAGGCGCTGGGTATCAATCTGGCAGACGCAACGAGCCTGCTGTCGGTTGGCCTTGGCGGAACCTATGTGAATGACTTTATCGACCGGGGACGGATCAAACGCGTCTATGTGCAGGGCGATGCCCCGTTCCGGATGCAGCCGGATGACATTGGCGACTGGCGTGTCCGAAATTCCACAGGAGACATGACGCCGATTTCGGAAATCGTTACGTCAGACTGGAATTACGGCGCGTCCCTGTTGCAGCGCTACAATGGTTCACCGGCGCTCAACATCCAGGGTCAGCCCGCTTCGGGCGAAAGCTCCGGCGTTGCGATGGACAGGATGGAGGAACTGGTGTCGCAGCTGCCAAGGGGCACGAGCCTGGAATGGACGGGCATCAGTGCGCAGGAGCGCAGCTCCGGTAACCAGAGCACGCTGCTGTACCTCTTGTCTGGACTGTTCGTCTTCCTCTGCCTTGCGGCACTGTACGAGAGCTGGACAGTACCAGTATCCGTCTTGCTGGTGGCGCCTGTCGGCATGCTTGGTGCGGTGATTGGCGCGCATCTGGGCGGATATGACAATGACGTCTTCTTCCAGGTGGGACTGCTGACCACGGTTGGCCTTGCGTCGAAGAATGCCATCCTGATCGTCGAGTTTGCCCGTGCCCTGGAGGCCGAAGGCAAGGAGCTGATCGAGGCAACGATGGAATCGGTGCGGCTGCGTTTCCGGCCGATCCTGATGACGTCGCTGGCCTTCGGATTTGGCATTACGCCGCTTGTGCTGAGTTCCGGTGCGGGGGCAGCGTCGCGTGCGGCATTGGGGACAATTGTCCTGAGCGGGATGATCGCCGTGACATTTATTGGCGTGTTTGCGGCGCCGCTTTTCTATGTCGTGGTCCGCAAGCTGACGACCCGCACGCCGAAAGCGCGCAAGACTGTTGATGGAGCTGTATCATGACGCCTTCCCTACGCTTTGCCCCGCTGATGCTGTCAGTGGCGCTGGCTGGCTGTGTCAACTTGGCGCCAACCTATGAACGTGCCGGAGCGCCTGTGCCGGACACCTTGCCGGTGAGTGACACCGAAACGGTCGCCGCGCCTGTGATCGGATGGCAGGCGCTCGTGCAATCGGAAGCGCTTGAAGGCCTGATTGCGCTGGCGTTGGAGAATAACCGGGATTTGCGGGCGGCCACTGCGCGCATCGCGATTGCTGAAGCGCAGTACGGCATTTCGCGGGCAGCGCGCCTGCCGGGCGTGTCGGCATCAGGGTCGGTGACAGAGACCGGATCATTCGACGGTGACAATGGTTCGCCCTTGCTGATGGATAGTGCGCGGGCGCAACTGGGCGTGACGGCCTACGAGCTTGACCTGTTCGGACGGGTGGCGAGTCTGAATGAAGCGGCGCTGCAGTCCTACCTCTCGACAGTGGAAGGCGAGCGTAGCGTGAAGATTTCACTGATCTCGTCCGTTGCGCAGGCCTGGCTGACCCTCGCGGCCGACCGGGAGCGCCTGCGGTTGGCGCAGGAGACGGTCGAGAGCCAGGGCGCGTCGCTGTCGCTGACGCGGGAATTGTTTGATTCCGGCGTGGTGACGGAGATTGATGTACGTCGGGCCTCAGCCAGCGTGGAGACGGCGAAGGCGCAGGTGGCGCAGTTTACCGGGCTGGTGCGGCAGGACTTGAACGCGCTGCGTTTTGTCGTGGGCGCGGACCTGCCGGCGGGCATCGCAGAGGCGGCGGCTCTCAGCCCGTCTCCGCTGATGGACCATCTGCCTGTGGGGGCCTCGTCGGATGTCCTTCTGTCGCGGCCGGATGTTCTGGTGGCAGAGCGCCAGCTGCAGGCGGCCAATGCCAATATCGGTGCTGCGCGCGCAGCGTATTTCCCCGTGATCTCGCTGACCGGCAGCGCCGGATACAGCAGCACAGGCCTGGACGATCTGTTCGATGGCAGCGGGACGTGGAGCGTTGGCCCGCAAGTGTCATTGCCGATCTTCGATGGCGGCAGCCGCAAGGCCAATCTCGGTGTGTCAAAGGCGAACCGCGACCTGGCGCTGGCCCAGTATGAGCAGTCGATCCAGACGGCCTTCCGCGAGACCGCGGATGCGCTGGCCGTGGTGCAGACGGTGGATGACCGGATTGGGGCGCTGCGGCGGCTGGTCGAGGATACGTCGGTGACGCTGAACCTGTCGCAGGAGCGGTTCCGTGTCGGCATCGACGACTATTTTTCGGTGCTGGATGCCCAGCGCAATGATTACCAGTCGCGCCAGACCCTGATCGATGCCGAACGCGACCGGGCGCTGAACGTGGTGGCCCTGTTCCGGGCGCTGGGTGGCGGCCTGGTGAGTGGTGAGACCGAGTAGCGAACGGCTAGCTGTCGAGCCGGGCGGCGCGCAGCGCGTCGGCCCGGTAGTTGCGGCTGGACATCAGCAGGCAGAGAATGCTGACCGCGTTGAAAATGAGGATCAGTTCCAGTGCGCGCGCGAGCGGTTGGGCTTCGCCCTGTGCAGTGAAATAGTCGCTGAGCATGCCGGCGATCCACGGGCCGCAGCCAATGCCGATCAGCGTGAGGCAGAACAGCATGAAGGCCGAGGCGAAGGCCCGCATGCGCAGCTGGACCAGTTCCTGTGAGGCCGTGTAGGCGATGCTGGCATAGATGAGGCCGACAAAGCTTGGCACCACGTTCCAGGCATAGGCCATGCCCACGGTCTCGGCGCGCAGGAACATGAAGGCAAAGGGCAGGGAGATCGCAGCGCAGAGCGCGATGATGAGCGGACGCCAGCGCAGATCCTTTTTCGACAGGCGGTCGCAAATGAGGCCGATGACCACGGCGCCGACGCTGCCGACGCCGCCAATGAGAATGCCGAGCGGCCACGAGACCTGGCCAGGGCTGAGGTCGTAGGTGCGCTGGAGGTGGCTGGAGGTGAAGACGAGGAAGGCGTTGGCCGAGATGCAGATGAGGAGGCAGCCCGCGAGCAGCCAGAGATAGGATGACTGGCCGGAGATGAAGGAGAGGGTTTCCTTCAGGGAGGGCGCGGCGCGATCATCCTGGCGCGCTTCGGACTGGCCACGTACAGGCTCGCGCACCGTGAAGCGCACGACCAGCGCCAGGAGCAGTCCGGGCACACCAGCGACGAAGAAGGCCATGCGCCAGCCATAGGCCTCGTAGACAAGGCCGCCGAGCGCGAAGCCGAGCATGACGCCGAGGCCGATGCCTGTGGTGTAGACGCCGAGGGCTGTGGCGCGCTCTTGCGGGGGGTAGAGGTCTGCGATCATGCTGGTGGCGGGGGGCGTGCCGCCGGCCTCGCCAACGCCAACGCCCATGCGGGCGACGAGGAGGTGCCAATAGGATTGCGACAGACCGGACAGAGCGGTCATGCCCGACCAGATGGTCAGGGCGAGGGCGATGATGTTGCGGCGGTTGCCGCGGTCGGCCCACATGGCGACCGGGATGCCCAGCGTGGCGTAGAAGGCGGCAAATGCAATGCCGGTGAGCATGCCGAGCTGGCTGTCCTTGAGGCCGAGCTCCGTCTTGATCGGCTCGAGCAGGATGACGAGGATCTGCCGGTCGACATGGTTGAACGTGTAGACCAGCGTCAGAACCAGGAGAACCCAGAGACGCCCCGTATTGGCGGCTTTTACAGGGACGAGGGGCGTAGCAGTGGGCATGGGTCGGAACCTGTATTCTGGCGCGCAGCTGGCGGAGGAAGAGGAAGAGCCGGGGAGGCATGGGAGACACTTACAGTCTCGCGACGATCAGCTATCGGCTCCCCTTTAAGCGAAACGAGCGAGGTTGATCCCCACTTCAACAAGTGTTGAAATATGGCCTGCTTTTCCACTAGGGGCAAGACAAATGCGTCTGTGGCGGTAGTATCCATGAATCAGCGCGAATGCGCTCGAACGGAAACAAGACATGGCCCGAGTAATGCCCGACGATTCAAAGCCCCTTCGCCGAACCGCGATTCTTGATGCTGCCGAGGCGCAATTTGCCCAGCACGGCTATGATGGCGTGAACCTGAGAGCAATTGCCCGCGAGGCCGGAGTGGACGTTGCGCTTGCGAATTATCATTTCGGGAAAAAGCGCGATCTGTTCGATGCCGTGCTGATGCGCCGGGCTGAAGTGCTGAACGCGTGGCGCCTGAAAGCCCTGGAAGATGCGCTGTCGGAGGCGCGCCCCAATCCGGCGAGTGTCGAAGCGATCGTGCGGGCCTATCTGCGCCCGCTGCTGACAGGATCTCACGTAAGCGAGCCCGGCTGGAAGCATTATTATGCGCTGATCGCCTATGTGAACAACTCGCCCGAATGGGGCGGCAAGCTGATGACCCAGTTCTTCGACCCGCTGATCAACCAGTTCATCGATGCCCTGCGGCTGAGCCTTGGTGATGTCGACGAGAAGGCCCTGTTCTGGTCATACCATTGCTTCTCGGGTGCCCTGACGCTGACCTTTGCCGAGACCGGCCGTATTGACCAGCTGTCCAAGGGGCTTTGCCGTTCGGATGACCTGGACGGAGCGTATGAGCATGTCGTGCGCTTCATCACGGCGGGATTTGAGTCGATCCGCCCGTCCAAGTGATGTCCAAGAAAAATGGCGGCGTGTTGCCACGCCGCCATTGATGAGAAGCAGTTTCCGGAGACTAGAACTTGTAGTCTACGCCCATCGTGACCGTACGCGGATCACCATAAAAGGCCGTCAGCGTGCCTTCGAGACCGAGCGTTGGCGTGAACGTGCCGTTCGGGTTGATCGTGACGAAATTGTAGCCAGCGACGATATAGCGTTCGTCGGTGAGGTTCTTGCCATTCAGGCTGAAGCCCCAGCGGCCGCCTTCCGTCTCCCAGCGCAGGCCCGCATCAATAAGCGTGAAGGCCTCCTGGTCGAGGAATGGGTTCGGGGCTTCGAACTGGCTTGAGTCGCCACGGTACGAGATCAGGGTGTTGACCAGAAGGCGGCCATTGTTTTCGAGGATCGTCAGTGGCGTGTCATAGGACAGGCGGCCACTTGCGGTCCAGTCAGGCGTGTTCTGGATGACGCGCTGGTCGGACACGTCATTGCCAAAGGCATCAACGTATTCATCATATTGCGCATCGACATAGCCGATCGACCAGCCGAAATTGAAGAGGTCGGACTGGTTGAAGACCTGCTCTGCGAGCATCGCGTTGCCTTCGAATTCGACGCCCCAGATGGTGGCCGCGCCGGCATTGGTCGTTACGCCGGTGAAGGTGTCGTTGACGCCGTCATTGTCCGTGTCAACACCAATCGATCCTGGCACCTGGATATCTTTATAGTCAGAGTAGAATCCAGCGATGCTGTAGGTAAGGTCGCCGCCATTCTGGCTGCCCTTGTAGCCGATTTCGTAGCTGTCGACTTCTTCCGGATCGAACTGCATGAATTCGAAGACTTCGTCTGCTGTTACCGTGCCGTCGAGGTCAAGATCCGGCGCAGCCGATGTCTGGCCGCGCGGGTCAAAGGAGCCGCCTTTGAAGCCCTGGGAATAGGTCGCGTAGATATTGCTTGAATCGGTCGGCTTGTAGCTGATCGAAACGCGCGGGCTGAAATCGTCGAACGTGGCCGAACCGTTGAAGTCCGACGTGGTCGCGATGAGTGTCGGGTTGCCGCCGAAATATTCGGAGAATCCGCCGATATAGGTGCGACGCAGGACTTGCGAGCTGCGTTCGTCTTCGGTGTAGCGCGCACCAAGCGCGATGCTGAGTTGATCGGTCAGGTCGTAGGTGAAGTCGCCGAAGATTGACCATGTCTTGGTGCCGACATCGCCGAAGGTCTGGGCATTCAGGCCGGGCAGGGAGAGCAGGTCGCCAGTGGTGCCGAGCAGAACGTCAAACACCGTCGAAGCGTTGGCATCGAGATAGTAGACGCCGACGATGCCATTCAAGCGATCACCGGAATACAGGACCTGGAATTCTTCCGACAACTGGTCGTTCGCATAGTTCGCGGGGACGTCGAGGTCAGCTTCCGGAAGGCTGTCAAAGTCGATGGGCGAAGTGCTGTCGTCTTCGCGGTAGGCGAGGATGTTCTTGATTGTGATCGTGTCGGACACGACGTATTCAGCAGTGATCGAACCACCCCAGGCTTCTGATTCCTGGCCGACGACATTGAGGCCGGCGCGCGTGTCATACTCGTCGTCCAGAACGGGGTAGGTAAATGGCGGGAACTGGTCCGGGATCAGACGGTGACCCTGACGTGCATTCGATTCGTCGCGGGTAAAGTCGCCGGCGAAACGCAGCTGGAAGTCAGGCGTTACGTCCCATTCTGCCGACAGGCGGGCCGAGCCAACGTCCTTGTTGTAATTGTCCTGGCCGGTGATGATGTTTTCACCGAAACCGTCGCGATAGAGGGCGGCAACCGCGGCACCGACGCGGAACGTGTCGGACAGCGGCGCGCTGCCGGACACAACGACTTCCCGCTGACCATAGGTGCCAAGTGCAGCACGCGCATTCAGGGTTGGCTCATTCGAGAGTGACCTGGTGACATATTTCACTGCGCCGCCGATTGTGTTGCGACCGTAGAGCGTGCCCTGCGGACCGCGAAGGACCTCGATGCGCTCCACATCAAAGACATCAAGAACGGCGGACTGTGGACGGTTGAGATAGACATCGTCGACATAGATGCCGACACCGGCTTCGAAACCGGCGACCGGATCCTGCTGGCCAACGCCACGGATGAAGGCAGTGAGAGTCGAGTTGGTGCCGCGCGACACTTCAAGGGTCACGTTTGGCGCGACTTTGGCGACTTCGGTAATGTCGGAGACGCCGAGCTGGGAGAGCAGTTCGCCGTCAAAGGCGGATACGGACAATGGAACGTCAATCAGGTTCTGTTCGCGGCGCTGGGCGGTGACCACGACGGCACCAAAGCGGCGTTCAGCCTGTGTGGCCGTTTCATCGTCAACCTGCGCGAAAGCGGGTGTCAGTGGCGTCAGCGCGCTGGCGGCCAGGGCGATCAACGCGACGCGGGATGTGTGCTTATTCATGCCGTTCCTCCATGGGGTCGAATGCAACATGCTTCGACTCTCAAATTCAACATTTGTTGAAAAACGCCTCAAATCGGACGCTTTGTCAATCGCTTTGACTGGGACTTGCCGCTTTCCCGGTGGCCGTGACTTTATCGTCACGCTGATCGCGTGCGTCCGTTGGGGGCCTTGTGAGGCGCTTGCTTGCGAGCCTGCAATTCAGCCCTTACGAGACAGACACATGGCAGATCACAATGACCTTCTGAAATCGCTGAGGCAGATCACGCAGGCGATCGACCTGTATTCCAGACACCTGCTGAAGGAGACAGGGTTAACCTCGCCGCAGCTTCTTGTCCTGCAGGCCGTCAGTGTACATGGCCGGCGGAAACCATCGGAAATCGCGCGGTCGGTGAATCTCTCCCAGGGGACGATTACGTCGATTGTTGACCGGCTGGCGCGGGCCGGACTGGTGGACCGTGAACGCAATGCCGAGGACAAGCGCGTGATAGAAGTTGTCGTGACCGATGCCGGACGGGCGCGCCTGAAGGACGCGCCGGCGCCCCTGCAGCATGACTTCCTCAAGCGATTTGGCGCGCTGGATGAATGGGAGAAGACGCTGCTTGTCTCGTCGCTGCAGCGCATTGCCGCGATGATGCAGGCCGACGGGCTGGAGGCGGCACCGATTCTGGAGATTGGCGATCTGTCGCCCGGCGCGCCGGACCCAGCCTAGCGTTCGACCTGTTCCATCTGGTCTTCGGCCGGGCTGTCCCACGGCAGGTGACGCTCGTCGAGCACGACCAGGTTGTCACGCGAAATGATCGTGGCCTGTGTGTGGTAGCCGAGAAGCTTCGTCGTCGGATCGCCGAGGTTGCGCGCGAGCAGCATGGTTTCCTCAGATGAGAAGTTCGACAGGCCGCGGGCGCGTTCGATGCCCTCCTCGTCATAGACATGGATGACATCGCTGCGGACATAGGGCCCGTGGATCGAGATGACATCAGCGCGTTCGACGCCGCGCTTGCCAGCTTCAAGCTGGTCGGCCGCCTGCTGGGTGATGACGATGCTGCCAGCCATCTGGAGGCGGTCGGTAAGCCATGCGGCCCAGGCGGAGGCGGGCTCGGTGTTGGCAATACACTTGGTGTGAGCACGCTGGCCCTTGAGCACGGAGGAAACCGGATTGTCGGCTTCGCCATTGGCGATGAGCGTGGTGCAGCCTGCATGCTGGGCCATGTTGGCCGCTTGCATCTTGGTGAGCATGCCGCCACTGCCGAGCGCGCTCGTGCCCTCTGTCACGGAAAGGTATTCGGAGACATCGTGAAGTTCTTCGACCAGTTTGGCGCCGGGCTCTGACGGGTCCTTGTCGTAAAGGCCGTCGACACTGGTCAGGATGATCAGGTGCTGTGCCTGGATCATCTGGGCAATGCGGGCAGCGAGCCGGTCATTGTCGCCGACGCGGATTTCCTCGGTCGTGATCGTGTCATTCTCGTTGACGATCGGCATGACATTGCCGTTGAGCAGGCGGTGGACCGTGTTCTTTGTATTGAGGAAGCGACGGCGCTCTTCAAGGTCGCCGCGCGTAACGAGCACTTGCGCGATGTCGAAATTGAATTCGTGAGCGACCTGCTTGTAGGCGTTCAGCACGATGGGCATGCCACAGGCTGCCGCTGCCTGCTTGTCACGCAGGCCGGCATCTTCCGGCTTCACCTTGAGCGTATTCAGGCCAAGCGCGACGGCGCCGGACGAGGTCAGCACGACTTCATAGCCTTCGTTGCGCAGCAGGGCGATATCTTCGAGGAGCCGCTGTATGAACGCCCACCGTGGGGTGAGCAGGTCAGGATTGGCCAGAAGGCTCGATCCGACTTTCACGACGATGCGTTTTGTTTGCGTCAATTTCCAACTCCATTAATCTGATTGCCCGAACTAGGAGTGTTTTGAGGCGGAAACAACTCACTGGCGGACAAAACGTCTGATGTTTTTCGTCTGGCAGGCGAACCATGCCTGAATAATGGTAACAAAAGCAAAGTCCTGTGCGCTTGCCTTGAAAAATAAGTGAAAAGCCCAAGGTGTGTGTTCTGGGAAAAAAATTTGAACTCAAAGCAAAAATGTCTACCAAGGCCTCATACAGGGATATCGGCGATTCCCGAAACTCACGCCCATAAGGAAGCTTATATCACAATGGATGCACTTTTGATTGGTTGCGGAAAAATGGGTGGCGCACTGCTCGAGCAGTGGGCCAGGTCTGAAGACTGGACATTTACCGTTGTCGACCCGTTCACCGAGACAGTCCCTGATGGCGTAAACCTGTTCAAGGATCGCGACAGCCTGCCGAAATCCTTGTTTGACCTGATAATCGTAGCCGTAAAGCCGCAAATGATCGACGAGATCATTCCTGCCTATCAGGAATCTCTGGCGCCTTCCGGACTTGTCGCCTCAATCGCAGCAGGGTGTTCGGTGGACCGGCTGAAGGCCGTTTCCGGTGCATCAGCGGTCATCCGCATCATGCCGAACTTGCCAGCCCTGATAGCGCAAAGCGTAAGCGGGCTGTATGCGAGCCCTGACTGTTCGGCAGACCAGAAAGCCGCCGTGGAGGCCCTGATGCAGCGGGCCGGAACGACGGTCTGGGTGGATGATGAAGACGCGCTGGACCGTGTGACGGCGGTGGCGGGAAGCGGCCCTGGCTATGTCTTCGAGATTGCGCGGACCTATATCGCGGCGGCTGAAGACCTGGGTTTCACCAATAGCCAGGCCCGCGAACTCGTGCTGGGCACGATGGCGGGCGCCGTGGAGATGGCGCGGCAATCGGATGAGCCCGTCGAGAGCCTGCGCAACTCGGTGACCAGCAAGAATGGCACGACGCAGGCAGGCCTCGAGGCCCTGAATGCAGATGGCACCCTGACCGAGCTGATGCGCCGAACCACACAGGCGGCCTATGACAGGGCCGTGGAGCTGCGTTAGGCGTTTCGCGCCGTTTCTGGCATGACTGCCGACACAGCCTTCACGGACACACAGACGACAGGGAAGAATATTACATGAATACAGCAGCCTTTGTTTCGCTTGGTGCCTATTTCATCCTCATGATGCTGATCGGGCTGTACGCCTATCGCAAATCGACGAGTGATGTATCCGAATACATGCTGGGCGGCCGCAATCTGCATCCCGCCGTTGGTGCCCTGTCAGCAGGTGCGTCAGACATGAGTGGCTGGATGCTGATGGGCCTGCCGGGCGCTGTGTTCGTGTCGGGTTTCAGCGCAGCGTGGATTGCTGTCGGTCTGGTGATCGGCGCGTACTTCAATTACCGCCTCGTGGCACCCCGGCTGCGCGTCTATACCGAGCTTGCCGAGGATGCGATCACCATTCCGGACTTTTTTGAGAAGCGGTTCAAGGACAAGACACGAGCCCTGCGGATCCTGTCTTCCGTCGTGATCGTCATTTTCTTCACGCTTTATACGTCGTCCGGTGTCGTTGCGGGAGGCAAGCTGTTCGAGGCTTCGTTCGGGCTGGACTATACGCTTGGCCTGTTCGTGACCGCGGGTGTTGTTGTGGCCTATACGCTGTTCGGCGGCTTCCTGGCGGTCAGCCTGACCGACTTCGTGCAGGGGTGCATCATGTTCATCGCGCTGGTCCTTGTGCCGGTCGTTGCGATCACGTCACTCGGCGGGTTTGATGCCACGCATTCTGCCGTCATGGCGTCGCCACCGGCGAGCGTGGCGGACGCCCCGAGCCGCGTGAATTTCTTCAGCTGGTTCCAGGGTATGACGCTGATCGGGATCATCTCCGCCGCAAGCTGGGGCCTCGGCTATTTCGGCCAGCCACACATCATTGTGCGGTTCATGGCGATCCGCTCGCTCAAGGACATCGCTGCGGCCCGCTATATCGGCATGAGCTGGATGATTGTGACGGTTACCGGCGCTGTAGCTGTCGGTATTGCCGGGGTTGCCTATGTCAACGGGAACAATCTCAATAGCGAACTGACTGACCCGGAAACGATCTTCATCCTGTTCTCGCAGGTGCTGTTCCATCCGCTGATAAGCGGCTTCCTTCTGGCGGCAATCCTGGCGGCGATCATGAGCACGATCTCGTCACAGCTGCTTGTCTCGTCGAGCTCCCTCACCGAAGATTTCTATAAGACGTTCCTGCGCAAGGAAGCGAGCCAGAAAGAGCTGGTGCTGATCGGGCGCCTGTCGGTTCTGGCCGTGTCGCTCGTTGCCATTTTCCTGGCGTTTGATCGGTCGAGCAACATCCTGTCGCTGGTCAGCTATGCGTGGGCCGGTTTCGGTGCGGCGTTCGGTCCGCTGATCCTGCTGAGCCTTTTCTGGCGGGGCATTTCGCGCAATGGCGCGCTCGCAGGCATGATCACGGGTGCGGTGACCGTTCTGGTATGGCTCTATGCGCCAATCACGGTTGGCGGCATGCCGCTCTCCGACACGATTTATGCCATCGTGCCGGGCTTTGTGTTCAGCCTCGTGGTCACCGTGCTGGTCAGCCTGATGCGCGGTTCGCCTGATCCGAAGGTGCAGGAAGAGTTTGACGAGATGATGGAGGCCATGACGGCGGTGAAGCAGCCGCTGATCTAGAGCGGAGCTCTAGCCTCAGGTCGTTCCCGTGGATAAGTGCAGGCCGCGCATGCCGTACTGGTCGATGACCGCATCAAGGTCGCCGGGTGAGTTGAGGAGGGCCAGCTTTTCCTTCGGCTCAAGTGCGCTGAGATACTCGTCAATTGTCGCAAGGCGGTTCGCACGGGCGCGGGCAAGGGCGAGCGGCGTGTGGACTTCGCTGTGGGCCAGCGGCCAGTGCGTATCGACGATATGCGTGCGGCGGTTGCGCAGGTTGCGGTCGGCAAACAGGTGGTTCAGGTTTGGTGCGCCGAGGTTTTCGTAGGCGGCGCGATCGGCCACAGAGTCCAGATAGGATTGCGGCGGGTCGATTTCCTCAGGGCTTTCGAGCAGGTTCATCCGGCGGGCAAAGTCGCCGCTTTTCGTGCGGCCGGTCCAGTAGGACAGGGTTGCCGCGAGCAGCATGCCTATGGTGGCAGGCGCAAGCCATGCGGCGAAAATGGGCGAGATGGCGAAAGCGGAGACATTGAGCACGGTGCCGAGCACGATGGCCGGGGCATGGTGGCGGAACGTGTCGTGTAACGAGTATTCGTTCGAATCGCGCGCCTGCGGGTTCCAGCCGCCGTCACGGCCCGAGAACACACGGTAAACTGCTATCGTCTGTTCGACCAGCATGACGGGCGCGATCAGGACCGAGATCACCGTTTCGGCGAGGACGCTCATGAAGGTCTTGACCGGGCCGACCGTGCGGCGCCAGCGCGGCGCAGCGAGCCCATAGATGAGGCCGTAGAGTTTCGGCGCAAACAGAATGGCCATCGTGATGATGAACAGGTTCAGCGAGCGTTCGGAGTCGATGACCGGCCAGGACGGGAAGAGGGATGCTGCATCGCCGAAATACTGGGGCTTCAGGAACATGTTCTGCAGCGACAGCAGCATGCCGACCGTGATGAACAGCAGCCAGAGCGGCGATGCGAGATAGGAGAAAATGCCGATGATGAGGTGCATGCGGCTGGTGAAGGTCAGTCCGCGCGTCTTAAGCAGGACGGCCATGTGCTGCATATTGCCCTGGCACCAGCGACGGTCGCGGATGGACAGGTCGATGATGGATGGCGGGCCCTGTTCGAACGAGCCGCCGAGTTCGGGGGCGATCTGGACGTTCCAGCCCGCGCGCCGGAGCAGGGCGGCCTCGACAAAGTCATGGCTGAGGATCGATCCGCCGAAAGGTGCCCGGCCCGGAATTTCAGGCAGGCCGGCGGCGTTGGCGAGCGCCGAGATGCGGAGGATGGCGTTATGGCCCCAGAAGTTGCCCTCGTTCTGGGCCCACCAGGCGAGACCACTGCCAAGGACAGGGCCATAGAGCGCGGCGGCGAATTGCTGGGTGCGAGCAAACAGGGTGCGCCCGCCCACCAGTTGCGGAATGGTCTGGATGAGACCGGTTTCGGGCGATGCATCCATGCGGCGGGCCAGTTCAATCAGCGTGTCGCTTTCCATGAAGCTGTCGGCATCAAACACGATCATGTAGTCGTAGCGGCCACCCCAGCGCGAGATGAAATCGCGGATATTGCCGGCCTTGCGATGCAGGTTCATCGTGCGGCGGCGATAATGGACGGCCGTGCCGGGCGCGAGACGGGAGCGCAGGCGTTCAAAAGCGGCTTCTTCCTGAAGCGCAACTTCGGGATCATTCGTGTCGCTGAGGATAAAGCATTCAAAGCGGCCGGGCGCGTTGGTAAGCGATTTTGCTGTCGATTCGACGGTGGCGAACACGCGCTCGACTTCCTCATTATAGATCGGGAAGACGACAACGGTGCGGCCGGAAATCAGTGCAGAGCCGGATATTGGCCGTGAGCGGTGCGCATTGAACAGGCCGGTCAGCGCGGCAAGAAAGCCGATCGTGCTGCTGACGAAGGCGTAGGCGATCCAGCTGATATTCAGGCTGAAAACGCCGAGCAGCATTTTTTCCAGCGTGGTGACGCCGGAAACGTTGAGCACATGGTACATCTCGACAGTGGCCCAGGCGGCCAGGGCGAGCGCCAGCGAAAAGACCATGATCTTGCGCCACAGGAAGGATTTCGGCGCCCTGGCGTTTTGAGTCGGACCGGTGTCGAAGGCCTGGTCAGGCATCGAAATCGGCAATTCTGCAGGGCGGGCACGTGATGTGATCATCATGATCTCCAGCGGTAGAGCCAGGTTTCAGAAACAGAGTGGTCGGCCTTGGTCAGCAACGCCCGCAATTCGCAAAGGCTGGCATCCTTTGTGTCGAGCTCGAAGCTGAGACGCACGCCGCCTGTCTTGGGATTGGGCTGGACAACAGGGGCGATAATCGTGCCGGCCGAGGTCGAGACCTGCGGCAAGGCATCGCGCAGCAATTCGCCATTGTCGGAGTCAAAATCGATAATGAACATTGGCCGCTTGGTAGCGGGGGAAATGCCCACCTTCGTGGCGGTCACCTTGGCGACAGGTGCAACGACCGGCTGCGGTAGGCTCCAGATCATCTCATAGGAGAGGCGAACCGGCTTGCCGGCCTCCCACGCGTCGGCCGGACGCCAGGAGACAACGATATTGTCGTTGTATTCATTGGTGGTCGGAATTTCCACGAGGGTCAGATTGCCCGGTCCCCAGCCATCCTTGGGAGCAATCCATACGTTTGGGCGGAGTTCGTAATTGGCTTCGAGATCATCATAGGCTTCGAAGTCGCGCTTGCGCTGGACCAGGCCGAAACCGAGAGGCGGCTGGGTCGCGAAGCTGGAGATTTCGAGCTGGTTCGGGTTGGCCAGGGGGCGCCATACCCATTCGCCATTGTGCAATTCCATCATCAGGCCTTCGGAATCGTGCACGGCGACGCGGTAGTCGCGGTTGCCACGATTGAGGCTGTGGGGCGAGAAATAGTACATGGATGTGATCGGCGCGACGCCGACTTCAGTCAGCTTGCGGCGCGGGAAAAACACGGCCTCGACATCGACATTCGTCGTCGATCCCGGCGTGATGACGAACTGGAAGGCACCGGTCGTGCTGATACCGTTCAGCAAGGCGTAGACAGTCATCGACTTGGCGCCGGGTTCAGGCTTTACGAGCCAGAACTCGCGGAATGACGGAAACTCTTCACCCGCAGGCGACGCGGTCGATATTGCCATGCCACGGGCGGATGCGCCGTACACCGTGCCGGCGCTGAGCACGCGGAAGAAGCTGGCGCCCTTGAAACTGATGAGATCGTCGAACTTGCCGGAGGAGTTCAGCGGTGCGGTGACGTGGAAGCCCGCATAGCCGAGGGCCTTCTTGTCATCTTCCGAGAGCGGCAGGTCGAAGAAGTTGAAGTCGGCCTCGGCCCAGGCTTTGGGCGTTGATACGCCTTTGTCGATGAGGTTGAGCTTGACCTCCTCGTTGAACAGGTAGCCGCGTGGATCATAGTGGACGCGGAACGGGATCGAGGTGTCGTCGGTCCACTCTGCGGACTCGCGCTTGAACTCGAGGCGGCGGTACTGATCGTAATCGAAGGCCGCTGCGGCCGCAGGGACCGGGCGCGATTCCTGAAATGCATGCTCTGACAGCGCCTGCGCCTTGTTGATCACCTGATCGAACGCAAATGGCGCCCTGGACGGCGTCGCAGTGTCAGGGGTGACCGCATCAGGCGCCGCATCGCCGGTTTCCAATGCTTCCGGCGTGTAGTCGGCAACAGAGTCGAGAGGTTCTATGATCGGTGCGACCGGGACGGGGGCCGGTTCGACGTCAGCCACGATGATGTCCGCATCACCAGTCACGCTTGCAACGGTGGCCTCGGTCGTGCCGGACGACCCGGTAACGACGATGATGACACCGGCAAGGAAAGCGGCGGCCGCTGCGCCAAGCGCGGCGGCAGGAATGAAGTAGGGGCGCTGTGTCAGTTTCAATGCAACCTCGTCGAGCCATCAAGCCACGGTCTTTGAAAGCGTTTAGATTTTCCCGAGGCAACAAAATTACTGCGCAGACGCGCGGCACCGCTAAAAGCGCCTTCGTTCTGACCAGTACGCCTCACCAGCACAGTCGTTTCGCTGAGAAATCAGGTTATTTTGCGGCGCAGCATTACCAAGCTGCAATAACCTGACCCAAACCCCGTATCTGCGCTGAATGCTGTAGAAAATGAAATGTTGCAAGTGCGTTGTATCAGATCGCGAATATGTCGGCTTTGTCTCGATGAGCCGGTAGCCGCAATTGGGCGCGTTTCCGGAAAAATCGCCCGGAAAACAATCCTCTTCATAGGCAGGGATTGCGTTCGGCCCGAACCTGATGCCTGACGTGCAAGGGGTGACCTGCGCCTAGGTGCGGTCCGACAGGGCGATTGTCAGCGGGCTTGCCTCGTAGATACGCAAGCCGTCACACCAGAGTGTTCCCTTGCCCGTAATGAGCAGCCGGTCACTGCACTGGACGACTTCCATGATCTCCATGACCGTTGTGACTTCCTGCTTGTCCGGCGTCACCTGGCCGCGATAAGCCCATTTGACGGGTGCGCCTGCGGCGATGGTTTCAAATTGCGGGTTGGCCATGCCGTTGGCGAAGCCTTTCAGGCAGGCGGCGTGCGACAGGAGCTGGACGAGGGCATCGAGGCCGAGCGAGCCGGGCTGGACCGGATCCTGGAAGAAGTGTGCTTTGAAATACCAGGCGTGCGGATCGACCAACTGGCGCCCGCGCGCGAGGCCGAGGCCCGCAGAGCCGCCTGCTGGATCGAAATAGTCGATGCGGTCGAGCATGACGAGGTCGCCGGTGGCGGTGGGCGCTGTTGGCAATGTCGTGCCGGAACGGTTTGGCGCGAGGGCGAGCAGAGCACGGTGTTCATCCTTCGTGGGGAGGCCAGCCTGACGCACGAGGGCGGCCGCCGGGAAGAATCCGAACTGGGTCTTGAGGGTCATGACCGGGCGGCCGTCAGCGAGCGTCGCCTTCAGCTCGAATGCGACAATCGTCATCGGGCCGACCTTGGAGAAGGAGGAAAGCGTGGTGTCGACGGTGATTGTGCCATCGTGCGGGCCGATTTCCATGAAGACCTGACCGTCGCCATCGAGATTGCGGAATCGTTCGCCGCCTTCAAGGGCAAAGCCGCAATGGCTGGCGAGCCATCCGCAGGGCTGGAGCACGATTTCGGAGAGCACGGCAAAGGGCATGTGGCCATTGGCATTGTCGCGGAAGTACCACGCGTCAGCGGGGATATCGTATTCGGCGGTGACACGGGCGCCGGTCTCCTTGACGCCGGGACGGGTCGAGACATGGATGACGCGCGTCATCATGTGATAGGGCGGCTGGGGCAGGCGCGGGGCGCGGCCAGCCGTATCGAAGGGGAGGTAGAGGTCTCCGAAGGCGGCGGAGGGGGCGCTGGCGGCGCAGTTCAGCAGGGCGGCATGGTCGCCCCGGCTTTCGCCCATCGGGCCGACGCGGAGCGGGGTGTCCGTTGTGTGAGGTGTTGGCCAGTCCTTGCGCAGGCGGATGGCAAAGCGCGGGCAGTGGAACACTTTCTTTCCGTCGGAGCAGGCGAGCAGCGAGGCGTAAAGGACCGGGCTCTCGCCATCAATGATGTCGTCGATGAAGACTTCATAGGTCACTTCGTGATCACGGTCCGGGATGACCTGGCCCCGGCAGACGAATTTCGCAGTTTCGCCGGGCATGGGTTCGAAGACATAGCCGTCGCGTTCGATGGTGAGCCCTGCTGCGGCGGCGTAGAATTCCAAGGCCTGCACGGCGGCCTCGGCCATCAATGTGCCGGGCATGCAGGGGTCTTCGTGGAAGTGGCCTGAGTAGAACCAGGCATCGGTCGGCACATGGGCGCGGGCTTTCAGGTAGCCACGCCCCCACGGGCCGCCGGCAGGGTCGAAGGCGACCACCTCGTCAAAGAAGGCCAACTTGTCATCAGGCAGGTGGGCCGGGCGGGAATGGGCGGCGCAGAACTCGAAGCCCTTGCCGAAGCAGGCGAGCGCATCCCCGGCGCGGAAGGCGGCGACGTCTGATGTGGTAAAGGCGCGCCTGGCGCTGGCGCGTGAGGTGTCGAAAGGGTGCGGCGAGGATGTAGGCGGGGCGTCGGTTGCGGCGTCCCAGATGACGCCCTTGCCGGTAGCCAGTTCATCATCGGTGAAGAAGCCGGCCTGACCGTTGCGGACCGAGAAGACCTTCTGGCCCGCGACCAAGCAGTCATACTGGAAGAAGAACATGCGCACGCCCGCGAGGGTGGCGTGGCCGGTAATTTCGATCTGGAAGGCGAGCGTGTCGCCCGGCCCCGGCAGGCCGCCATCGTGGAAGGTGATTTCACAGCCGAGCAGACGGTAGACGCGTTCGTTGCGGTTTTTCAGGTCTGCGCCCATCCAGCCGATCAGGGTGAGATCGGCCTGTCCGCACTCGATCAGCGGGCCGGGGCGCACACGCCCGTTGCGGACGTGCCAGTCGTCGGCCTTGAGATCGGTTTCGGTCCAGATGACGCCGGTGCTCTCGACGCCGGCATCGGCATCAATGCCGGTGATGCGGTCAACCAGCAGGAGCGGCGGTGCTGGCAGCCGGACCTGGCGGTCAAAGCCGTCCTGTCCGGTGAAGGCCGGGCCGAAGAAATTCGACATCAGCCCGCGCGTGGACGCCTCTATGGCCAGGCGGGTCCAGTTGGGGCCGCTGGGCGCGCGCGGCATGAGCGGTGTGGCGCCCGCGACGACCTTGCGAGGCGGGGTGGAGGTGCGGGGCGTCGCCACGGCCGCTGGCTTGAGGGGGGCGGCAGGCGTCGGTGCTGCGTGGCTGGGGGTGTAGTGAGGGGGTGGCAGGTGCGGGGCGGGTGACAGGCCGCCAGCGGTGCGCGCTTCGGGGATCCGGGGTGTGGGGTAGTGAACCGGCTTGGTGAGGGGCATGGGGTCGGTTCCTGTCCAGGGATTGTTTCGGGCGGCGTCCAGACGGTGCGCCACGCAGGCAATATTGATGCCCCGGCCATCGGCAAAGAGCGTGGCGGTGAGGTGGGCGATCTGGCCGAGATCGGACGCGACGATCCGGTCGGTGGCGACGGCGACATGCGGCTTGTCGCCCAGCACGCTCGCAATGGCGCGCGAGAGCGTGGCGCGGGGGCCGACTTCGACGAAGGTGCGCACGCCATCCTCATAGGCCTGACGGACCGTTGCCGGGAAATCGACCGTGTCGACGGCTTGCCGTGTCAGCATGTCAGCAACGCTGGCTTTAGTCGGCGTATAGCTGGCATTGATGGCATTGGCGTAGAGTCGGATGCCGGGCACTTTGGAGACCGGGCGAGTGTGCAATTTACGCCAGGTGTCCTCGAAGGGCTTCATGGCCTTGGCATGCACGATGAGATGCTGGTTCATGGCGGCGCCGGAGCCAGGGCCGAGTGTTTCGGCCACGGCGCGGCAGGCCGATGCCGGTCCGCCGATCAGACAGTCTTCCTGCGAATAGATGATCGTGATTTCGACCTTCGGGTGGCTGGCCATTGCGGCGCGAAGCCGTGTCAGGGGCGCCTTGATATGCCAGTTGGCCCAGTCAGTCGGCACGTTCGGCCCCCAGGCCGCGTCCGCCGTTTCAAACTCGCCACCGAGGTGGCGTTCATACATGGCCGCGTCGTCGATCTCATCGAGCAGTTTGCCAGGGTCTTTCCAGAAGCCGAATGCGAAGAGGGCATTGCTTTCGCCGAGCGAGAGACCGATGGCGGCAGTGGGCGAGACACCAAGGACATCGCGCAGCAGGATGGCATGGGCCTGGCTGACCAGCGTTCCGGCGCAGAGCTGTTCGTATTCGGACAGATCTGAGTGCGTGAGCAGGTGGGCCATGTCCGTTGCCCGCGACATGCCGGACAGGGCTTTCCCGAGTTCAGGGAAGGCCATGAAGAGGCCGCGTGACATGCGGGCATAGACAGCCGCCGAACCGGTAAAGACGAAAGCAAGTTCACCTTCGGGCGCGCCTTCGCCGTAATAAACATGATCGCCGGAGGGTGCCGCGTCGCGTTCAAGCGTCATGGCGGAGGTGTTGATGAGGTCTGCGAAGGCTATTTCATTGGCCGCAGTCAGGGCGATGCGGCATCTGCCCTTACCACCGGTCTTGCCGCTGCTAAGCTTCTTGGCGAGGGAGGCACGGTTGGCGCCTGCCGCCCAGAAAAGGTGAGGCGGCGGGCGGAGCGGATCGGGACTTGGCTGGGCGGGGTGGGCGGTCAGTTGAACGCTCGCGCCTTTCGACAGCGCATTGGCGGGAGTGGTGACGGTGTGCCGGGCGTATTCGCCTGTCAGGTTGGGGGTTGCGCAGTCTGCGGCGATGACCTGGTCGCGCGACATGAGCAGCGCTGCTGCCGCAAGTTCAAACAGAGGCGAGGCAGCCGGGGAGGCGCCGTAAGTTTTGACGAAGAGGGGCGAGGCTTCACCGGTACTGCCCCATTGCACTCGACCCAGGGAGGCGAGGATCGGGTCACCTGCCGCTTCGGCGTCTGCGCGGCGTTTGAGGACGAGGGCAGCGGCCGTGTCGCCTGTGTGAGGCGTACCGAGTTCTGCGAGCGCAGCGGCGGCGACCGGTTCAGTCGCGAAGTCTGCGGCGGCGACGATGGCCATATCGAGACGCCCGGCGCGCAGGGCGTCGCAGGCGACATCGAGGGCCGCCAGACTGGAGACGCCTTCGGAAGAGATGGCAAAGCCCTGTCCGCGCAGGTCTTCCGCCGAGGTGATGCGGTTGGCCGTCATGTTGGCCATGGCACCGAGCACGGTGGCAGCCTGCAGGGGCGGCGCGATGCCGTCCTGCGCAGCGGCGTGTTCGGGTGAGCCGGGCGTCAGGCCGAAGCGTTTTGCCACGCGTTCGCGCAAGAGCCAGCGTGCGGAGTCAGCGGCGCAGCCCATGCCGACGAAGACGCCGCAGCGTTCGGCATCAGGCCGCGTTATACCGCCCAGGGCTGAGCGTGTGAGCGAGAGCACCGCGAGTTGCTGGGCTTCGGCCTGCAACAGGTCATTCGGCGGAGTGCGGGCATAGCGGGGGTCCGCGCCTATGGTTTGTGCAGGCCGGGCCGGGCTGACAGGAGAATTCATCAGGCGACGGAGTACGTCGCGTTCACCCTGATCGCTTCCACCCAGGAGGCGGGCGCTGCAGATGACGATCTCGTCTTCGGAAGTGTCCGGGAGTTTGACCTGTACGGCGCCTTTTGCAGGCTGGTGCTGATCGAGGATGAGGTGGGCATTGTTGCCGCCAAAGCCGAAATTGCTAATTGCGGCGCGGCGGGGCGTTTCGCCGGATGTCCAGTCGGCAGGTCTGGCGAGCGGATGAAGGGCGGGTGATTTCACCGCGTCGATCAGGTCACCGTCGAGCGGCATGGAGGGGAGGGTTTCGTGCGCCATGGCTTGCGTCAGCTTGAGCAGGCTGGCGAGGCCTGCGACTGTGATCAGGTGGCCGGTATTGGCCTTGAGCGACCCGATGGGAAGATGCCGGTCTGTGCCAAACACGCTTGCTGCAGCGGCGATTTCGACACTGTCGCCGACGGATGTGCCGGTGGCGTGGCATTCGAGGAAGTCGATGCTATCCGGCGCGAGGCCCGTCTCGACATAGGCGCGGCGCATGGCCTCTGCCTGGCCTTCACTGTCAGGCGCAAGGAGGCCCTTTCGCTTGCCGTCATTCGACAGGCCGATAGCGCGAATAACACCGTGGACCATGTCTTTGGTTGTCACGTCGCTGAGGCGTTTCAGCACGACAGCGACAGCACCTTCGGCGGGCACGAGGCCATCGGCCCCCTTGATGAAGGGACGGGAGCGGCCTGTCGGGCTGAGCGCCTGCAAGGCTTCGAAGCCGATATGAAGGATCAGGTTGTCAGCGGCGTTGACGGCGCCGACTAGAGCGACATCGATCTGCCGTGTCTGGAGTTTCCGGCAGGCGATTTCGAGCGCATAGAGCGATGAGGCGCAGGCCGCGTCCAGCGCGAGGACGGACCCGGTCGCGCCGATAGCCTGCGCGAGAACGTGGGCCGGGAAGCCGGAATTGAAGGCATCCGTTGCGGGGCGCGCGGATTTTTCACGGGTCCAGATATCGGCTGCGTATGCGGATTTTGCGCGGCTCGGATAGGAGAGGTTGGCGAGGAAGACACCGCGCCGGTCTGATGGGATGTTGACCTTGCCGGCCTCGTTCCAGGCTTCGAGCGCGGCGTAGAGGGGCCATTGGCAGACCCGGTCGAGCGTCCCTATGTCGAGGCCGAGAAGCGCGGCGCGCTTTGGGTCGAAGACGGCATCGAAGCCGGAGACGAAGCCCGACACGTATGGCAGCGCGGCCTGTTCGGCATCGGTCAGGCCGAAGGCGCCTTTTGCCGGGGGGGTGATGAGGCAGGCATTTCCGGCCACGGCCTGCCACAGTGCATCGGGCGAGAGGGCGCCGGGCAGCACGCAGCCCTGGCCGACAATGGCAATCGGTTCGAAGCGTGTCATTCGCCGCTCCACTCATCCCCGACGAGGAGTTCGACAAGTGTGCGGTCGCCATCGAGCAACTGGTCAGCGAAGATACGTGCGCCATCGGCCTGATTGATGAGGGCGATGCCCTGCTGGGCGAAATGGGCGGCGAGGCCCGCATCGACCATGCCGCCATCCCATGGGCCCCAGTTGAAGGATTTGACCTGCGCGTGGGGAAGCTGTGCATGCAGCTGGCGGGCGAGCTGGTTGAGGCTTTCATTCGCCATCGCATAGTCAGCCTGGCCGGTATTGCCGAACAGGGCTGAGGCCGACGAGAACAGGCCGACATGGGTCAGCTGGCTCACATTGATGGCGCCGAGCAAACCGAGGATGCCGTCCACCTTGGGGCCAAAGACCTTGCGGACTTCGGCTTCTGTTTTCTCCATGGCCAGCCTGTCAGCCAGAACGCCGGCACCGTGCACGAGGCCGGTAATGGCGCCGTGCTGGCTCTGGATGGCAGCGATGGATGTGGCGAGCGTGGCGGTGTCGGAGAGGTCGAGCTGGACATAATGAGCGGTCGCGCCTGTCGCGGCGAGGGCGGCGAGCGTGTGTTCGATCTCCTGTCCAGCAAGGGCGGCGCGGGCCGTGCGGTCGATGTCGGCGGGTTTGACCTTCTGGCCGCTGGCGACGGCATTCTGGGCGAGGGCGGCGCGGAGGATCTTGAGGTCTGTCGCGCGATCTATGCCATGCGGCCACGGGCTGAGGGCAGAGCGGCCAGCTAGAAGGAACGTGCCGCCCGTGCGCCGGGCGAGTTCGATGGCGCAGGTGGCGGTGACACCGCGTGCACCGCCGGTGACGAGCCAGAGCGCAGGAGCAGAGGCTGCGCGTGTGGCGGGCGGGGTGAGGGAGGCTGCGACATGGGGCTGCCGGGCCTGTCCGTCTGATGTGAGGACGGCGTCGCCCAGCGTGGCGCCGAGGGCGGAGAGGATGTGGAGTACGCGGATGGTGGCGTCTGGCGTGGTGAGTGACCATGCGGCGATGGTCGCATCGATCCATTCCTTTTGTAGGGTGCGGGAAAGGCCGGGCATGCCGGAGATTGCGGCATCGCTTTGGGGGGCGGCTGACTGCAGCAGGATGATGCGGGCACCGGGTGCGCGCGCCGCGCGGGCCTGGGCGAGGGCCTGCCAGTGGCGGTCAGTGGGGGCGGCGGATGAGAGGCCTTCGGTGACGATCACCGTATCGGCCGATCCGGTGGGGATGGCGACGCTGGCGGCGTGCACGCCGTTCGCGTTCAGTGCTGCAGCGATGGCTTCGGCTAGCACCGGTTCGGCCAGCGTGATCTCGACGCGGCCCAGATCAATTTTTCCGGACCATGGCGGCAGCGCGACGGGTGCGCCAAGGCTGACCGGGCGGACGTCGCTGCCATAGGCTGCGATCTCTTGATCCGTGGGCGGGGGACGGTGAGCTGAGGACGTATCCTCACCGGCCCCTAGCTGAAAAAATCGGCAATCTTCCGGATCGTGCGGAGTTCGGCGATGGCTTCCGGGTCGACTTCCGGCAGCGAGGGGTGCTGGTCGCGCAGGGCAGAGAGGATTTCCACCTGCTTGATCGAGTCGACGCCGAGTTCGCCTTCAAGGTCCATGTCGTCTTCCAGCATGGCGGACGGATAGCCGGTTTTGTCAGCGACGAGGGCGCGGATCACGTCCGGCGTGATGCCGTCGCCATTTGCGGCAGGTGCGGGGGCGGTCAGGCCAGCAGGTGGGGCGGCAGGGGCTGGCGCTGCTGCGACCGGCGCAGGCGCTGGGGCGGCGGCTGCGGGCGGTGGGGCGGAACCGTTGATCATGGCGGCGATGGCGTTGATTGTGCGGAGTTCAACCAGATGTTCGGGATCGATTTCCGGCAGGTGCGGCAGGCGCTCACGCAGGGTGGAGAGGATTTCCACCTGCTTGATCGAGTCGACACCGAGTTCACCTTCAAGGTCCATATCCGGGTCGAGCATGTCGACGGGATAGCCCGTCTTTTCCGAGACGATGGCCTGGACGAGTTCGACCGGGTTCTGGCCGCTGGCGGCAGCCGGGACGGGCGC
>TARA_R110000787_G_scaffold137458_25_pt1 | contig 32323 bp, 28 predicted proteins | sample TARA_R110000787 | Tara Oceans TARA_R110000787 (sample SAMEA4397920) | marine metagenome | biome: Polar Biome; feature: [DCM] deep chlorophyll maximum layer (ENVO:01000326); material: water (ENVO:00002006), including particulate matter (ENVO:01000060) such as... | depth 35 m | reverse complement strand
CTGTCGGGGGGGACAGGGTCCCCGTCTGCTGTGGCGGTCCGTTCGGGTGGATGCCCGCATGTATGGTTGTTCATCGTTTTTGATATCCCCAGTTCAGCTTGGTCAGTGGGACGAAAGAATAATGCAATTGCAAATCATTCGCATATATTGCTTTTTGTAATCCCCTTAAACTGGATTGGCAAACTTCGTGATGGGGGGAGGGCCGAAAAAGACTGTTTTTACAGGCTGAAACGAACTGCGCCGGAACCCGTGTACGGCTGTGGTCAAGCCTTGGGTTCCGGCGCAGTGTTTGATCCCGGATCCGTGTGATCCGGAAAGGCTGGCGATTATCGGATCGGCTGATCCGGTCCGAGAACAAGATCGGGCAGCCAGAGGGTCAGTTGCGGTACATAGGTGATCAGAATGAGCACCAGCATCAGCGGGATCAGGAAGGGCAGTACGGCCATGGCGACCTTCTCGAAGGGTACCTTGCCGACCTCAACCATGACGTAAAGTCCGATCCCCATTGGCGGTGTCGCAATGCCGATCAGCAGGGCAAGCTGGAAGATAATTCCGAAATGCACCCGGTCGATGCCGAAGGTATCGACAATCGGCAGCAGCATCGGCACCAGCATCAGCTTGACCGGCACGCCTTCAACCACACAGCCGATCAGCAGCACGAAGACAAGGACAAGCGCCAGAAAGACGGTCCGTGATTCCGTGACAGAGAAGATCGCTTCGCCCAGTTGCTGCGGAACCTGTTCGATCGCCAGTAACCAGCCCATGGCAATGGAGAAGCCGATGATGATCATGATGACAGTGGTCATCGTCATGGTTTCTGTCAGTGCCTTCATCAGGCGCTGCAATGTAAGTGTCTTGTAGGCGTAACCCAGGAACAGCGAGTAGAGGCAGGCCAGAACACCGGCTTCCGTTGCCGTGACCTGACCGGTCAGGATGGATCCAAGAATGATTCCCGGTGCGATCAGCGCCAGAATACCGTCCCAGCCACTGCGAAGTACTTCGCGTCTGCTGGCCTTCGGCTGGGTCGGGAAATCATGCCGGATGGCGAGGATGCGATTGAAGATCATCAGTGAGGCACCGATGATGACACCGGGAACAACACCGGCCAGAAACATCCGTTCAACCGACTGCTGTGCCAGGAAAGCATAGATCACCAGCCCGATCGAAGGCGGGATGATCGGTCCGACAACGGCAGAACAGACAGTGACGGCGGCGGCGAATTCCGGCTTGTAGCCACGTTCGCGCATAGCCTTGATCTCAATGGCGCCAAGACCCGCGCAATCAGCGACAGCCGCACCGGAAACACCGGCAAAGATCATCGAGGCAAGCACGTTGACCTGTGCGAGACCGGCCTTGAAATGGCCAACAAGTGCATTGGCAAAGGTGAAGATGCGATCGGTCATGCCGACCACATTCATCAGGTTCCCCGCCATGATGAAGAAGGGGACGGCAGCCAGTGACGGCTTGTTCACGCCATCAAGAATTTGCTGAGGAATGATATAGAATGAATCGCTGAAGTCGCTGGTGGCAAAGGCCATCATGACGGCAGCGCCGATTGCCATGGCCACGGGAACGCGCAGCAGGATCATGGCGATGAAGCCGATAAAAAGCATTGCGGTCATGGTTTAGCTGTCCGGATCTGTAAGGTGGGTCGGCAGAGGTTCCGGCACGCCCTGAGTTGCCTTGAGAATTTCAAGCAGCGCGTTGACGAAGACCAGGAAGGTCGACAGGAACAGCGGAATGGAAAGTGTATAGCGTTCCAGTTCGGTGCCCCAGGGGGTGATAACGCCTTCGATATCGCCGATCTGGCCTTCCAGAATGATCCGGGTTTCCGCAAGGATAAGGCCGGTGACGATCAGGGTTGTCAGTGCGACGAAGTAACGGGTTGCCGTCATTGCGCCATCACCATATTTCCGGACAAGAAAATCGACCGCGATATCCTTGTTCTTCCGGTAAATGACATAGAAGCCGAAAAACGACATCCAGACGAAAAACTGCATCGTCCAGGGCCAGATCCAGTAGAAGCTGACGTTGAGAGGCCGCAACACAATGGTTGCGGCCGTCCCGACGAGCATCAGGGCCAGGCTGGCATTAGCGAGAAACAGGAACAGCGAACAGATGCCGTCCATGATGCGGTCAGCGACAGCGATAAATCCCGCCAATGCGCCACCTTTGGTCCTATCGTTCATGGTCGTTGCTTAGCGGGTCGCAGCGACGACTTCGAGAAACTCCTTCGGCAGGTCGCCGGAAGCCGTTTTCTCTTTGTACATGGCCTGCAGCAACTCAACGAAAGGCGCGGTGTCGATATCAACGAAGGTGACACCTTTGGACTTCATGCGGGCAGTGGATTCTTCTGCCGCCTTGCCCATTACGTCTTCCGAGAATTTGCCGGTTTCAACATAGGCCCGGTCAACAGCAGCACGCTGTTTGTCGGACAAGGCATTGTAGGCCTTGGAATTGATCATGAAACCGATCGACTGATAGTACTCGTCATGGCGAATGACATGCGGTGCGACTTCGTAAAAGCGCATGGCTTCGACGAGGGCAATCGGGCTGTTCACGGCGCTGACGATACCTTTGTCGATTGACTGGTAGACGTCGGTCCAGGCGAGAGTTTTCACATCGGCGCCAATCCGGGTCCAGGTTTCGATGGCCGTCTTGTTCGGTGCCATACGAAGTTTCAGGCCCTTCATATCGTCAAATTTGCGGACATCCTTGTTCGCAACCATGACACGGTAAGGACCGCGAACGATGGCGGTTGGATCACCGATCACCATGATGCCGGATTTTTCTTCTGCGCTTTTGAACCAGCCCTTGACCAGGTCAGAGTTCATGAAGCGTGCCCAGTGCTCACGATTGTCGAACGCAAACGGAGCTGAAATCCAGCGCACGTTCGGCTCGTACTTCTGCATGTAAGTCGTGCCTTCAGCATAGATATGCACGGTGCCCTGTTTCAGCTGCTCGATCACGGCGCTGGTTTTGCCAAGCTGCTCGTTCGGGAACATTTTGATGTTCAGATCCCCGTCAGAATACTTGTTCACCAGTTCGGCAAACTTGTCGAAAACAACGCCTTCCGGGCTGTCCTGTGGCATTTTATGGGCAAAGCGCCAGTTATCTGCTGCGTAAGCCGTAGCAGACGCCAGTACCAGGCCGGTCGCGGCCAGTCCGGCGACAAATGCGCGTTTTCCAGTGTGAAATGACATGATTTTTTAGTCTCCCGTTTATTTTGGTCCGTCCCGAACGGCCAATCCCAAGCGAAAGCGTAACAGAGTTATTTCGTTGCGTTCAACAAATTTTCGAAAATATTAGAGTTTCACAAAATGAAACCGGTCGAGCCCTGCCATAACCCGGGCCACTAAAACCACTATCGCCGCGACCCGTATCGCTTATGATACGGATGTCATACAGACGGGGAGGGCGGGATGCGGCAGGTGGTGCTAGGATTTCTGGCTCTGATGACTGTCTCGGAGCCGGGGCGCGCAGATATCGTCGATCTGGAACTGGTGCTGGCGGTTGATGTCTCCGCCAGTATCGAAGATGCCGAATATGACCTTCAGATATCGGGTCTGGCTGATGCCTTTCTGGACGAAGCAGTAATTGGCGGGATTGAAGTGACCGGAGATGATGGCATCGCCGTCACGATGTTCCAGTGGTCCAGCATTCATGAGCAGGCAGTGTCGATTGAATGGACCCTGCTGAAAACCGCTGCGGATGCGGAGGCTTTTTCTGACAGACTCCGCTCAGCACCTCGTCTGTTCAAGATTGGCGGCACATCAATTGCCGGTGCGGTGCAGTTCGGTCAGTCACTGATGGCCCTGAATCAGTATCAGGGCAGACGCCGGATCATTGATGTCTCGGGCGATGGCCTCTCGGACTTCACGATGCTGCTGAACCGGGTGCGGGACCGTGCCGTTCAGAGCGGTATCCGGATCAATGGTCTCGCGATCCTCGATTCAATCCCTCATCTGGATGTCTATTTCGAGGAAAACCTGATCGGCGGCCCTTATTCGTTTGTCGAGGTCGCCAACAGTTTTGCGGATTACCCCGCGGCCATTCACCGCAAGCTGATCCGCGAGATTTCACCGGATCCGATTGCCTGGGAGGAACCGGGGGAAAATCTCGCGGAGTTACCCTGAAGGACAGACGAACCGTAAATTAATCCGGCGTCGACAGGGACAGCCCAAGCAGGGCGCGGCGTTTCAGCCAGGGCGACGGGCGGTAACGGGTGTCGCCATAGGCCGCCTGAATGTTCTCCAGAATTTCGAGAATAGTTCCGGGGGCTACCATATCCCCCCATTCCAGTGGTCCCATCGGATAGCCAAGGCCAAGTTTCACCGCCTTGTCGATATCATCGGGACTGGCGATGCCCTGCTGCGCGATGGAGCAGCCGATATTGACCATCAGGGCAATGACACGCTGGGCAACAAACCCGGCGCTGTCATTCGCCAGTGTTGCGGCTTTGCCATCCGCGGCAAACAGACCGAGGGCGCTGGACGCAAAGTCCTGCCGGGTTGCTGGTGAGCGCATGACCGTGCGACGGGACTTCAGGCCGAACACACCGTCCACGCCGACGCAGCGTGTTGCATCCAGACCAAGGGTCGCGGCAGTCAGGGAGACATCGCCTCCCAGAGGGGAGACGATGATCAGATCGTCCGGGTCTGGGTTGTCCGCCTCTGACAGCTTTGCCCCCAGTGACTGTATCAGGCCAGCCACGTCATTCGAGACCGCATCCGGCATCGGTGCCAGCCAGACGGTCTTGCCGTCAAAGGCCGGGGCCGGGGGTTCTGCCGGCACATCCTGTTTGCCGTCTGGATAACGATAGAAACCGGCGCCGGTCTTGCGGCCGAGTTTGCCGGCTTCCATGCGGGACCGCAGCAGGCGGGCAGGGCGGAAGATGTCGAGATTATAGTTCTGCGCCCAGACCTGTTCAGAGGCCGGATAGGTGACATCCAGTGCGGTCAGGTCCATCAGTTCGAATGGTCCCATGCGGAACCCGGCGGCTTCCCGCATGATACGGTCGATACTGACATAATCAGCAACGCCTTCCGTGGCCATATGTGCTGATTCCAGCACCAGCGCACGCCCGACCTGATTGACCAGAAAGCCCGGCGCATCAGCAACCCGTACCGGCTCGCGCCCCATACGTTTGCCAATCTCGAAAAGCCGCTCAACGATGGTCTCGCTGGTATGCTCACCGGAAATGACCTCGACGAGCCGCATCAGGGGGACCGGGTTAAAGAAGTGCAGACCGGCAAACCGCTCCGGCTTTTTCAGTGCCTGGGCGATCCGGGTGATTGAGAGGGATGAGGTGTTGGAGGTGAGGATTGTCGAATCAGCGACGATCTCTTCCAGTTCGGAAAAGACGCTGTGTTTGACCTCCAGCTTTTCAACGATGGCCTCGATGACAATATCGCTGTCACCAAGATCCTGCAGACTGGCTGCCGGGATCAGGCGCTGCTTTGCTGCGTCGGCTTCGCCTGCTTCCAGCTTTCCCTTTTCCGCCAGCCGGTCGATCATTTTGATGATGAAGGCCGCGGCTTCGTTCACGGCCTCCGCATTGGCATCAAACAGACGAACCTGCATGCCGCCGGTCAGGGCAACCTGGGCGATGCCACGGCCCATGGCCCCGGCACCGATGACGCCGACTTTAAGAAGGGGGGATGTGTCTGACATGCTTAGCGCCCTTTGAATTCCGGTTTACGTTTTTCGAGAAAAGCAGCCATGCCTTCCTTCTGATCATCAGTATCGAACAATGTCTCGAATGCCTTGCGTTCCAGCCACAGCGCACTTTCCAGTGAGGCGTCGGCGCCATTGGTCACGACTTCCTTGATCTGTCGGACGGCCACAGCGGGTGCCTTTGCGATGCGACCGGCCATGACGACGGCCCGTTCCATGACTTCTGCGTCCGGGACAACTTCACTGACCAGTCCCATTTTCTCGGCTTCGGCAGCTGTGACCAGTTCGCCGGTCAGCAGCAGTTTCATGGCTTTGTACTTGCCGACAGCGCGCAACAGCCGCTGGGTACCGCCGCCGCCGGGCATGATGCCGACGCGAATTTCCGGCTGACCGAACTGTGCGCCTTCTCCGGCAATGATGATGTCCGCATGCATGGCAAGCTCGCATCCTCCGCCCAGGGCAAAACCGTTTACGGCAGCAATGATCGGTTTGGGGAAATCACTGATCGCTTTCCAGAGCTTGCGCGAGCCCATCATATACATGTCGATGGTCGATTTTTCCGACATCTCCTTCAGGTCGGCGCCTGCTGCAAAGGCTGTGTCATCGCCGGCAATGATGACACACCGAATGCCGTCATCTTCCTCCATCTCCCGAAAATGCACGGCAAGTTCGCGGCGGACGTCTATATTAAGAGCATTGCGTACTTCTGGCCGGTTGATCCGCACCAGGGCGACACCTTCGGCAGGTGTTTCGCGCAGGGTCAAAGACATGGGGTCGTTTCCTCCTGAATTTGCGGGCAGCATAGCCGCAGAAACGATCTGTACAACATGGGGTTAACTTGTATATACAAGTTGGCAGATGAAACTTTCGTTCATCGCATCTTTCAGGCAACGACCTGTCAACCGGGAGCAAACGATATGAAAACAATTCTTTGTTTCGCCAGCACTGCAATCGCGGCTGCCGGCTGATGAGATATTGTTGCACCTGCCTCAAGAAAGCTGGTCGCAAGGTCTGCTCTGGCCGTTATCAGGAGATGGCGTGATGCTGGATCAGGACGTTCCCCGTTATCAGCAGGTAAAGAATTTCATTCTTGAACGGATCGATTCCGGTGAATGGGATATCGATCAGCGTGTGCCTTCCGAAAATGAGCTGGTGCAGGAACTTGGTATCAGCCGGATGACCGTAAACCGGGCCCTGCGTGAACTGACGGAAGAGGGCAGGCTGCGTCGGGTGCAGGGACTGGGGACTTTTGTCGCCGACCCCCGGCCTCAGGTCGAACTGGTCGAACTACGCAATATTGCTGATGAAATTCGTGATCGCGGTAATGAACATACTGCCCGTGTCGTGACACTGGAACAGCTTAAAGCCGATGCCGATGCGGCCCGTGCGCTGCGTCTTGCAGAGGGGGCAACGGTCTACCGTTCCGTTATCGTGCATCATGAAAACGGGCTGCCTATTCAGCTTGAAAACCGATTGGTGAACCCGGCGACTGCGCCGGATTATCTGACAATCGATTTCACGAGAACCACGCCAAACGAATATCTGACAGAGGTCGCCCCGGCGACAGATGTCGAACATCTGGTTGAGGCAATTATTCCCAACGCCCATGCCTGTGAATTGTTGAAGATGCCGACGAATGAACCGGGGCTGCTGCTGAATCGGCGCACATGGTCGGGCGAACGGGTAGTCTCCCGTGCCTGGCTGACACATCCCGCCAGTCGTTTCCGGCTGGGAGCCCGATTCACCATGCAGCCACCTGTTAAGCCTGAAAAAATGAACTGAGAGAAACGTTATGACGAGTCGTATCGATAATTCCCGCAAGATCAGTTCCCCGACCGGAACAGACCTTACCTGCCAGAGCTGGCTGACCGAGGCGCCGCTTCGCATGCTGATGAATAATCTGGATGCGAATGTGGCGGAAAAGCCGGAGGAACTTGTCGTCTATGGCGGTATTGGCCGTGCGGCCCGTAACTGGGAATGTTTCGACCAGATCGTCGCCAGCCTGCGCACGCTGGGCGATGAGGAAACCCTGCTGGTTCAGTCCGGCAAGCCGGTTGGTGTGTTCCGCACCCACAAGGATGCCCCGCGGGTTCTGATTGCGAACTCGAATCTGGTGCCGCACTGGGCAAACTGGGAACATTTCAACGAACTCGATCGTGCCGGTCTGATGATGTACGGCCAGATGACCGCCGGTTCCTGGATTTATATCGGCAGTCAGGGAATCGTTCAGGGAACCTATGAAACCTTCGTTGAGATTGGCCGCCAGCATTATGACGGTGACCTGACGGGTCGCTGGATTCTGACTGGTGGTCTTGGCGGGATGGGTGGTGCCCAGCCGCTGGCTGCGACAATGGCGGGAGCTTCGATGCTGGCTGTCGAGTGTCAGCCGAGCCGTATCGATATGCGGCTGCGGACCGGCTATCTGGACAAAAAAGCCGATACGCTGGATGAAGCGATGGCGATGATCGAAGAAGCAAAAGCCAGCGGGAAAGCTGTATCGATTGGTCTGCTGGGAAATGCGGCCGAAATCTTCCCGGAAATGGTGAAACGCGGCATTCGCCCCGATGCGGTCACGGACCAGACCAGCGCCCATGACCCCCTGAACGGTTATCTCCCGGCGGGCTGGAGCCTGTCGGAGTGGGAAGAAAAACGGGAATCTGATCCGGCTGGTGTGATGAAGGCCGCAAAGGAAAGCATGGCGATTCAGGTTCAGGCCATGCTGGATTTCTGGCGGGCAGGGATACCAACACTGGATTACGGCAACAATATCCGCGAGATGGCGAAGGAAATGGGCGTCGCTGACGCCTTTGATTTCCCGGGATTTGTGCCAGCCTATATCCGCCCGCTGTTCTGTCGCGGGGTTGGTCCGTTCCGCTGGGCGGCCCTGTCCGGTGATCCGGAAGATATCTACAAGACGGATGCCAAGGTGAAGGAACTGATTCCGGATGACCCGCATCTCCACAACTGGCTCGATATGGCCCGCGAGCGCATTCACTTTCAGGGATTGCCTTCGCGTATCTGCTGGGTTGGCCTTGGTGATCGTCATCGTCTCGGCATGGCCTTCAACGAGATGGTTGCCTCCGGCGAGTTGAAAGCTCCGGTGGTGATCGGGCGTGACCATCTCGATTCCGGATCGGTTGCCAGCCCGAACCGCGAAACGGAATCCATGAAGGATGGCTCGGACGCAGTATCTGACTGGCCGTTGCTGAATGCGCTGCTGAACTGCGCTTCCGGTGCGACCTGGGTGTCGCTGCATCATGGTGGTGGTGTGGGCATGGGGTATTCCCAGCATTCCGGCATGGTTGTCGTCTGCGATGGTTCAGAAGACGCCACCCGTCGACTGGAACGGGTGCTGTGGAACGACCCGGCGACGGGCGTCATGCGCCATGCCGATGCAGGCTACGATATCGCCATCGACTGCGCGAAAGAAAAGGGTCTCAACCTGCCGATGCTGAAAGGCTGATATCATGACTGACAGTACTGTTCTGCTCCGCCCCGGTGATATCAGCCTGGGTGAGTTGCGCCGGATTGCGCATGGCGCTGCGACGGCCATCGATCCCGCCGCCCGCGCTGCCGTCGAGCGGGCGCAGGGGGCGATCACCGCGATTCTGGAGCGGGGTGAAACAGTCTATGGCATCAATACCGGTTTTGGGCTGCTGGCGAAGACCCGGATCAAGCCGGAACGGCTGCAGGAACTGCAACGTAATCTGATCCTGTCCCATGCGGCAGGAACCGGTGCTCTGTTGCCCGACCCGGTGGTGCGCCTGATTATCGCGCTGAAGGCAGCATCTCTGGCACGGGGACATTCCGGTGTCCGCTGGTCTGTGATCGAGGCGCTGATGGCACTTCTCGAACATGATGTGCTGCCCTGTATTCCGGCAAAGGGGTCGGTTGGTGCTTCCGGTGATCTGGCGCCGCTGGCGCATATGTCTGCCCTGCTTATCGGGGTGGGGGAGGCACGGGTTGCCGGCCGGATTCTGCCCGCGACAGAGGCTCTTGCCCATGCGGGTCTGGAGGTCATGAATCTTGACCCGAAGGAAGGTCTGGCACTGCTGAACGGCACCCAGGTTTCGACCGCTCTGGCATTGTTTGGTCTGTTCAGTGCCGAAGATGATTTTGCGGCGGCCGTTGTAACCGGTGCGCTGTCCGTGGACGGTATCCGGGGCTCGGACACACCGTTTGATCCACGCATTCAGGCGGTTCGCGGCCAGCCCGGCCAGATCGATGTTGCCGCAGCCTATCGCCGGTTGCTGGCGGGCAGTCAGATTCGTGACAGCCATGTTGATTGCGACCGGGTTCAGGATCCATATTCGATCCGCTGTCAGCCGCAGGTCATGGGGGCCTGTCTTGACCATATCCGGTTTTCTGCTGATGTTTTCCTGCGTGAGGCGAACGCCGTCAGCGACAATCCGCTGGTCTTCCCGGACGAGGGTGACGTGCTCTCCGGCGGTAACTTCCATGCAGAACCGGTGGCGATGGCTTCTGATGTGCTGGCACTGGCAATCTCGGAAGTTGGGGCGCTGGCTGAACGCCGGATTGCCCTGCTGATCGATCCGGCCTTCTCAGAACTGCCAGCCTTTCTGGTGAAGGACAGCGGTGTGAATTCCGGCTTCATGATCGCACAGGTCACAGCGGCCGCGCTGGCCAGCGAGAACAAGTCCCGGGCGCATCCGGCCAGTGTCGATTCCCTGCCGACATCCGCCAATCAGGAAGATCACGTTTCCATGGCGACTTTTGCCGCGCGGCGTCTGACAGATATGGGCGACAATACCCGGGGAATTATCGCGATTGAGCTGCTGGCGGCTGCACAGGCCATCGACTTCCACAGCCCGCTGAAGACCTCCCCGCTGCTGGGTGAGTTACATGCCAAGCTGCGCCAGCGGGTGCCGCATTATGAAGTCGACCGCTATTTCGCTCCGGATATCGCTGCCGCCAAGGACATGGTTTCAGGCACTGATTTCCACGCGCTCGTAGGTAGCCTGCTGCCGAGTATCGCGGAAGGCTGACGGTTCTTCGAGACAGGCCTGCGGCCTTCCTCAGGATGAGGGGGCAGGACTGTATCACCTCATCCTGAGGAGGTGCGAAGCACCGTCTCGAAGGATGAATGGGGGGCGCTCTTCTCAGGACGCGGTAATCTCGCCGTCCTGAACAGCCCAGACACCACCGGCCATGACATCGCGGACCGGGTTGATGTTGCCGGCGAACAGCCAGGCGTCGAGCACAGCGTCTGAACTGCGTCCGGCAATGGTTGCCGAACTGCGGTCGAGTACGACGATATCTGCCCGGTGCCCGGCCTCGATCCGGCCCAGTTTCTGACCGAGTGCCTGTGCGCCGCCTCTCAAGGCAGCGTCGTACAGGGTGCGCCCGGTGGAACTGCCGGGACCGGCGGTGATGAGGTTGCGACCGCGATGGAACAGGCGCTGGCCATATTCCAGCCAGCGCAATTCCTCGACCGGGCTGACAGAGATATGACTGTCCGAACCAATTCCCCAGATACCGCCCTCGCTCTCGAACTCCGCTGCGGGAAACAGGCCGTCGCCCAGATTGGCTTCTGTCGTCGGGCAGATGCCGGCCACGGCCTTGCTGGTGACGATCCGTTCGCGTTCGGACTCCGTGATATGGGTGGCGTGGATAAGGCACCAGCGATCATCGACAGCAAAATGCTCGTACAGCCAGTCGACAGGGCGCTGGCCGGACCAGATGAGGCAGTCATCGACTTCTTTCATCTGCTCGGCAATATGGATATGGACAGGCCCGTGCCCGGTAATGCCATCGCTTGCGGCCAGTACATCACTCAGCAGGTCGCCGGTAACGGCCCGCAGGCTGTGGGGGGCGACACCCAGCCGTCCGCCATTCAGGTTCCGGACGGCGCTGCCACAGCCTTCGAGCAGCCGCAGATAACGTTCGGCATCATTCAGAAACCGGCGCTGACCATCGCCCGCTGATTCGCCGCCAAATCCACCATGTGCATACAATACGGGGCAAAGGGTAAGGCCGATGCCCGTGGCTTTTGCGGCAGCAGCAATGCGTTCCCCCATCTCGGCAATGTTGTCGTAGGGCTGTCCGTCCGGTGCGTGATGCAGATAATGAAACTCGGCAACGGCGGTGTAGCCTGCTTTCAGCATCTCGCGATACAGGTTGGTGGCGATGGCCTCCACATCTTCCGGTGTCAGTTTCTCGACAAAGCCATACATCACCTGCCGCCATGTCCAGAAACTGTCGGCACCGGGACCGGCCCGTTCGGCCAGACCGGCCATGGCGCGCTGAAAGGCGTGGGAATGCAGGTTGGGCATACCCGGCACAGCAGCACCCCGGATCAGCGGAAGAATGGAATTTTCCGGTGCAGCCGAGACAGACAGAATTCTGCCGTCCGTATCGGTTTCCACCACCTGATCCCCGGCCCAGCCCGTGGGCAGCAGGATTTCTTCAAAACGATGCTTGGTCATATCTTCCATGCCTGCGATAATTCAGTTGTCTATACAACCCGTCTTCCCCGGAGGAATCAATGTCGGAACCGGTCTGGGACAAACTGTTGATCAATGCCAGCATCGCCACCATGGCTGAAGGGCAGCCCGCTTACGGTGCGATTGAGGAAGGGGCCATTGCAGTGGCCCGTGGCCGTATCGTCTGGGTCGGCTCAATGAGCGACCTGCCGGTTGATGCGCTGGCGGTGGAACGGGTCGATATCGGCGGAAAATGGGTCACACCGGGCCTGATAGATTGTCATACCCACCTGGTCTTTGCCGGTAACCGGGCGCGCGAATTCGAACTGCGGCTGGAAGGCGCCAGCTATGAGGAAATTGCCCGTGCCGGTGGCGGTATCCGCTCGACCGTGGCCAATGTCCGGGCCGCCAGTGAAGACGAACTTGTTGCCCAGTCACTGCCCCGCCTGCGCGCAATGCAGGCAGATGGCGCGACGACAGTGGAAATCAAATCCGGATACGGACTGGATACGCAGAACGAGATGAAGATGCTGCGGGCCGCCCGCCGTCTGGGTGACATAACGGGTATGGATATCCGCACCACCTTTCTGGGCGCCCATGCCCTGCCGCAGGAATATGAGGGGCGGGCGGATGCCTATATCGATCTGGTCTGTGACGAGATGCTGCCAGCCATTGCGGCGGAAAGGCTTGCCGATGCAGTCGATGCGTTCTGTGAAGGCATTGGCTTTACGACAGAACAGACCCGGCGGGTCTTTGATGCGGCGAAAGCCCATGACCTGCCGGTCAAGCTTCACGCCGAGCAACTGAGCGATCTTGGCGGCGCCGCTCTGGCGGCAGAATATGGTGCCCTTTCTGCCGATCATCTGGAATATCTCAGCCCGGAAGGTATCAGGGCGATGGCCGCATCCGGCACCGTCGCCGTGCTGTTGCCCGGTGCCTACTATTTCCTGCGTGAGACCAAACTGCCGCCGGTACAGGCACTCCGCGACGCCGGTGTTCCCATCGCCATTGCGACCGACTGCAATCCCGGATCCTCTCCGGTCACGTCACTGCCACTGATGCTCAATATGGCCTGCACCCTGTTCCGCCTGACTCCGGTAGAGGCACTGGCGGGCGTGACCCGGAACGCAGCCAAGGCGCTGGGCGTCATCGACGACCGGGGAACGATAGAGGTCGGAAAACGGGCGAGTTTCACGGTCTGGGATATCGAAAGCCCGGGCGAGCTGGCTTACTGGATCGGCGGGGCAAAACCTTTTCCCATTATTTGAACCGTTAGCATTTGTACTTATGCTATCTCATATCCGATAAAAAATGGCTGGGTAACGCTGTTTATTTTGCAACTGTTAAGCCTTTTGAACGATTATGAATAGCCTCTTCTAAATTGAAGCCACCTTTCATCCAATCTCTAGCTTCTAAGGCCGAAAACTTGCTCCGGTGCCAAGCCACTATCGTTCGGCTATCGCGAATACCAGCTTGAAACCAGGGCTTGCTATCATACGGAGAAAACGCTTGTTTTCGGAGTTGGTGAGCCTCATGAGCAGAAGCCCCGATACTTCTCCATTGATCGGCTTCATGATAATCTATTCCATCCCAAGGGCTGGAAGCGCAGGCAGCCAAAAAAAAGACTAACATTAACGATGTGAGAGTTTTCATTCTTGTACCTCCGAGCACTTTGAAGTTGCTTTTTTTATATCTAAAAATCGTATTAATTCTATTTTTATCGACTGTAAATATGATTATGCGAAGTGTTCGTTTCAAAACTCAGGAAATATGCAGTGGCAGGGGGGCTTACTCTGCCGCCGCCTTGGACCCGGTCTGCCGGGCGACCAGGCGGGCATAGAGTCCGCCTTCTGCCACCAGTTCGTCATGACTACCCAGCTCAACGGCTTTGCCGTCATCCAGCACCAGTATCTGATCAGCATCGCGGATGGTTGAGAGGCGGTGGGCGATGACGATGGTGGTGCGGTTTTGCATCAGCTGGCTGAGAGCAGCCCGGACGGCTTTCTCGCTGATGGCATCAAGATGGCTGGTCGCTTCGTCGAGGATCAGCACGGGGGCGTCTTTCAGGAAGGCGCGGGCGATGGAGATGCGCTGGCGCTGGCCACCGGACAGTTTCACGCCGCGTTCACCGGCGGGGGTTTGCAGGCCTTCCGGCAGGCTGTCCACATAATCGGCGAGGGCGGCACGTTCCAGGGCAAGGCGCAGGTCGGCGTCACTGGCATCTGGCCGGGCGAGGCGGATGTTGGCTTCCAGCGTGTCGTTGAACAGCCATGTATCCTGTGCCACCAGCGCGATACGGTCGCGCAGCAGATCGAGATTGAGGTCGCGCAGATCATGACCGTCCAGCGTAAAGCGGCCGGCATCCGGGTCCCAGAACCGCATCAGCAGATGGGCAACCGTGGTTTTACCGGCACCTGAAGGGCCGACGATGGCGAGCGTCTGGCCGGGACCGATGGAAAAGCTGACATTGTTCAGGGCCGGATTGACCCGGTCAGGATAGGTGAATGTGACTGCATCGGCAGTAATCAGCGCCCCACCATCGGGACGAAGCGGGAGGTCATCCACCGGTCCGTCAGTCACGGGGACCGGCTCGTTATTGACGGAATGCAGACGACGGGTGGCCCCGAGGGTATCGGCCAGTTGCCGGCCGATTGCGGCGATTTCAGAGACCGGCAGGAAGGCGGCCATGGCAAGCAGGGACATCAGCGGCAGCACACCGGGTTCGATCCGCCCGGCAGAGACGGAGGCCGCGCCGACAATGACCACAACCAGCCCGCCGAAACCGGTTGCCGCTTCCAGCACGGCCGATTGCAGGGAGATGTCAGAGAAGAAGGGCAGGCGAAGCGCATGGGCGCGCCGGGAGCGCAGGTTCAGCGCCTCACGACGGGGGCCTTCCGCCTGAAAGGCCAGAATTTCGGAAAGCCCCTGAATGCAGTCGACAGAGAAAGCATTGAGGTCGCCGAGCACTTCCCGTGCTTCGGTTCCCAGCCGGTCGATGCGTTTGCGCCACAGAATCGGGAACAGTCCGACCGTGATCAGGAAGGGGGCGAGAACGGCAGCAAGCCGCCAGTCGAACCAGACCAGCACAGCGACCACCAGTGACGGCACAAGGACGGAGACAAAAGCAGGCGCGATGGTGTGGGCAAAGAAATACTCAACCATTTCAACGTCATGGGTGGCCAGCCCGACCACGTCCCCGGAGCGGCGACGGAGCAGGAAGGCAGGTGCCAGGCGGTCGAGTTTCTTGAACAGGGCAATCCGCATTTCAGAGAGCATCCGGAACGCCATGTCATGTGCCAGCCAGCTTTCCAGCCAGTGCAGGATACCGGCTGTCGGTGCGGCAACGGCAAGCGCGATGAGCAATCCGTCGAAGGGTTCCCCGCGTTTGACGGCCAGCAAGACAAGGGCGCTCAGGGCCCCGATACCGATGAAGGCCAGTGTCCGGACCACGCCGAATACGAAGGTCCAGAACAGCTTCATGCGCCATGGTTTCGCTTCAGCCAGCAGCAGACGGGCGGCCTGCATCCAGCCGAGATCTCGGGCTGACAGAATGTCGCTTGCCCCTTCAGTGCCCTCTTCGATCCAGCCGGCATTGTCGTCGTTGCCGTCTGTACGGACTTCGGACAGGGCGGCGGTCAGGTCAATATCACCGCCACCGCCGTCGCGGGTCTGGGCAGCCATCAGGTCCTGATAGATGCCCTCGCGGGCGATCAGGCTGTCATGGTTACCTTCCTCGACAACCCGGCCTTTCCCAAGAACCAGCAACCGGTCACAGCCAATGATACTGGACAGGCGGTGAGCGAAAATCAGTGTGGTACGGCCCTTCATCAGGCGGTCCAGCGCCTCCTGAATGATGGCCTCGTTTTCAGCGTCAACGGCAGACAAGGCCTCATCCAGCACAAGGATCGGGGCATCGCGCAGCAGGGCACGTGCAATGGCCAGGCGCTGGCGCTGTCCGCCGGACAGGCGCAGTCCGCGTTCGCCGACAATGGTGGCATATCCATCGGGCAGACGGCGGATGAAGTCGTCTGCATTGGCGGCACGGGCAGCAGCGATGATCTCATCCCGGCTGGCATCCGCCTTGCCGAAACGCAGATTGTCTTCAACCGTTCCGTGGAACAGATAGGCATCCTGCTGGACCACAGCGATCAGCGAACGAAGCTGGCTGACCGGCATGTCGCGAATATCGGTCCCGCCGATGGTAATGCCGCCGCCCTGTGGATCATACTGGCGTTGCAGCAGACGCAGAATGGTCGATTTTCCGCAGCCCGATGGTCCGACAACGCCAACGCGTTCTCCGCTGGCGATGGTGAAGTCCATACCATCATGGGTGGACTGACGGGCCTGCGGATAGGCGAATTGCACGTTGTCGAAGCGAATATCCGTACCGTTGAGAGATGCCGGTGTTGTGACGGTGTCTGGCACCAGCGGCTCTGCGTCGAGGATGTTGAAGATTTTTTCTGCGGCTGAGCGGCCCATCATGCCCTGATGCAGCAGACTGCGCAGGTCACGGAGCGGGCGGAATGTCTCAACCCCCAGCATCAGGACAATCAGCAAGGCCTCAATCGACATGACACCGTCCGTGACGCGATAGGCACCGAGGCCAAGTGCGGCGGCAGCCCCGATGGTTATCCCGAGATCGGTGATACCGCGTGTCGAGGCATTGGTGGCCAGCACCCACATGGTCGAGCGGAAAATTTCATGTGCCTTGCGGCCGAGTTCTGCGCCCTTGGCACGGCTTTGTCCGAAAGCCTTCAGCGTTGCCAGACCCTGCAGGGAATCGAGGAACTCTGAGGCAAAGGCCCCATAGGCGCGGCTGCGGCGGACACTGTTTCGCCGGTCCCAGCTATGGAACATGGCAGGGGCAAGCAGGGTGGCGATTGCAGCGAAAAACAACACCATCGCGACCGGCAGGTCGAGAAACATGGCGAACAGGAAAATGCCGAATGGGGTGATCAGCGAGACGATCAGTTGCGGCAGGTATTTCCCGAAATAGGTCTCCAGCTGATCGACGCCCTCGACCATGGAACTGACCACCTCACCGGTTCGCGCCGATCCGAAATAGGCGGGGCCGAGGGTCGTGATGCGGTCATAGACGGTCTGGCGCAGTATTAACTGCACGCGGGCAGATGTCTCATGCGCGACCATTTCCCGGACATATTCGAGCACGCCCCGAAGTGCCATCGCCCCGGCCACCAGGGCAAAAGGCAGGATCAGATCTGCCATTTTTGCGCCGGTGAAAACCAGACCGATCAGCCATCCCAGCATCGCCAGGCGGGCAATTCCGGCTGCTGCTGCCGCAACACCAACGGCCACGGTGAACCAGATACGTCCACGCGCACCTTCAGTGAATTGCCAGAGCCGGGGGTCAAAATGCATCGGGATGATCCGTGTTGGTCAGGTTCGAAAATGAATTATTCCCGCCTGATAACGGGCAGGGAACGGGGGATGAACTTCTTTAACCTGCGAGGCAGAAGGCGGTAAAGTCTTGCCCGGAAACAGGCTGAATTAGTTGTGCCATGTTGTAAAGACATCGACCTCTTCGCGATCTGTTCGCCACTGGTTTTCGGGCGCGGTTGCATCGCGATAACCCAGGCCCAGACCACAGACGACAATTTCACCTTCATCAATGGGCAGGACGGTTCGGATTGCGGCATGATAGTCAGCGAATGCAGCCTGCGCGCAGGTGTCGAGACCGGCTGCACGGGCGGCAATCATCAGGCTTTGCAGGAACATGCCGAGATCCATCCAACTGCCTGTATTCAGCCGTTTCTCGATGGTAAAAATCATGCCGACCGGGGCGTCGAAGAAGCTGTAGTTTCTTGCCCGCTGGCGTTTCATGCCCGCGCTATCCCCGCGCTGAACCCCGACGGCATTATAGAGTCCCCATCCGCAGGCGCGGCGGCGGGTAATATATGGGTCGTACCAGTCCGTCGGATAATATTCGTATTCCCGGTCTGAACAGTCCGGATCGGCTTCAAAGGCTTCCATCACGGCAGCGACCAGCCTGTCGCGGGCGTCACCGGTCAGAACATGCAGTTTCCAGGGCTGAATATTTGATCCGCTTGGTGCCCAGCGGGCAACCCGGAGCAATTCTTCAATCTGCCCGGTATCTACAGGCTGATCGGTAAAGGCACGGATTGACTGGCGGGAGGTGATGGCGTCGAAGGCCGGATTTTCTGAGGCAGACTGAGACATGACAGCTCTGTTTTTGTGGCACGGATGGAAGCCCGGCAGTCTGGTCCTTCCGGACGGCAGAGAAAAGTCATTCATTCAAGACAAATCGTCTCCGTCGGGATGGTCTCACGGGGTTCAAATGCTATGATGTACGTGTAATTTTTTGCAGGTTTATAGAAGGGAATATCATGTCCATTGTTCTGAAGGTCGGCGAGGCACGCGGCCAGTGGTGGGTCGATCACATGAAAGCGTTGCTGCCGGATCAGGAGATCCGTTTTTTTCTGGATCCGGGCAATCTTGATGATGTGGAAATCGCGGTTGTCTGGAAGCCTGAGCCGGGCTGGCTGAAGACCATGAAGAACCTCAAGGTCATTGTCTCCATTGGTGCAGGAATCGATCATATTCTTGTCGATCCGGAGCTGCCGAAAGACATTCCGATCATCCGGACGACGGGGGATGACCTGCGTGTACGCATGCGGGAGTACGTGACCCTGCATGTGCTGCGGCACCATCGCCGGATTCCGGAAATTTATGCAGCGCAGGAAACCCGTGAATGGCTGCAGATCATTGAGCCGCCGATGTATGAGCGCGGTGTTGGTGTCATGGGGCTTGGCAATCTCGGCGCAGATTGTGCACGGGCTCTGTCCGCGCTTGGTTTCAAGACGGCAGGCTGGTCGCGATCGGCGAAGTCGATTGAGGGGGTTGAGTGTTTCCACGGTGAAGATGGCTTCAAAGCCTTTCTTGCGCGGACAAATATTCTGGTCTGTCTGTTGCCGCTGACACCATCGACACATGGCATCATGAACAAGGATCTGTTTGCCGCCCTGCCGGAAAATTCCTGTGTCATTAACTCTGGCCGGGGAGAGCATATGGTCGATGACGACCTGATTGCGGCTCTTGATTCGGGTCATCTTCGTGCTGCGACACTGGATGTGTTCCATCAGGAACCACTACAGAACGATCATCCTTTCTGGGATCATCCGAAGGTTCTGGTGACCCCGCATGTTGCCAGTCTGATCGATCCGGTGGCTGGTGGGGAAATCATCGCCGGGAATATTCGTCGTTTTCTGGCCGGGGAACCTGTTCCCGACATGGTCGACGTTTCCCGAGGCTACTGAGCCTCTCCGGCGTTCTCGGTAACGCCGGATTTATTCTGAATAACAATATCCCGGGGCTGGCATAAGCTGGCCCCGGGATACTTGTTTTTACGGAAAGATCAGGGACGAACCTGAACGCCGTCGCTTTCTGTGGTGTCGAGCTTGAACGGTGCTTCCGCTGCAGAACCGGCTATCGGGCTGGATTTGTCGGCAATCGCCCAGGTCTTTCCGGCTTTTGCATCGCGCATGACGCCGGCCGGGCAGGAATAGAGTTTCGGGAAAACGATCATCTGGTCGATCTCCAGTTCGAATTCCTTGGCCAGTTCATCAATCACATCCTGTCCCATCGCCGGGTCGACACGGATCGATCCGCGATCCGATGCATCAACACGGGGAGTGTTGAAGGCATCTTCCAGTGACATGCCGTAATCCAGCAGCAGTGCCGCAAGCTGCGTGGTGCAGGGGGTGATGTGATTGGCACCGGAGGCACCGACCGCAAACAGGGCTTCTCCGTCGCGAACGGCGACAGTCGGGCACATGTTGGAAGAATTGATCCGGAGTTTCCCCTGCATGGATGTGGGATAACCGGGACGCGGGTCGAAATAGGAGACCGAATTGTTCATCAGCATGCCGGTTTGCGGCAGGATGACTTTAGAACCAAACCGGTTCAGCAGGGTGTAGGTCAGTGCGACCATGTTACCTTCTGCATCCACTGCACTCATATGTGAGGTACAGCCGGTTTTCTGAATCTGACCGACCTTCAGCTTATGGGTATGGAAGGCCTTGTTCAGCCCATGGGCGTAGGTGGCATAGGTATGGGCGCCGAAGGGGCGGTTGGTGTCGAGATGTTCGGCCACATATTCGAGCGTCTCGATCAGGCGGATTCCGCCGCTTGTATCACCGGCAGTATAAAGGGTGGCGCCGCGGTGCTCACCAAGTGTGGGTTCATGAATGATGGCTTCATAATCGGCGAGATCCTGCAATGTGATCGGGCTGCCACCAGCCTGCAGATCTTCTGCAATCATTTCACCTGTGCGACCTGTGTAAAATTCAGACGCGCCGCTCTCTGCGATGGCACGCAGGGTTTTCGACAGATTACCCTGCGGCAGGAACTGCTCGGGTTTCGCGGGCACACCACCGGGCAGATAGATATCGCGGGCTGTCGGATTATTCAGCAGATCACCCGCTTCCAGCGCAATCTGGAGTGTCGCATTCCAGTCGACCGGCATGCCACGTTCCGCCAGTTCAATGGAAGGTGATACGACGCTGTCGAGGCCCAGTTTACCGAACCGCTCAACCGCCAGCGAAAGACCGGCAACCGCACCGGGAACGGTGATTGACCCGTAACCGACACCATTGCGATTGTCCTTCACGCCGGGGAAACCCATCAGGGCGTCAGGGACATTGGGGTCAAGCGGGTAATCCGCAGGGTCAATGCCGGCTGCCAGCACGCCCTGGAAATTGACCACATAAGCTTTCTTTTCAGCAGCAACCCAGACGACCATGAAGCCGCTGCCGCCAATACCGCACATCCAGGGCTCGACCACGTTCAGGGCAAAGGCGCAGGCTGCGGCTGCATCAATAGCGTTACCGCCAGCAGCCAGCGCACCGGCACCGGCCTGCGCCGCCAGCCAATGCTGGGATGCAACAGAACCACGATCGCTTTCCACGGCGCTCTTGCGGACGCTCCACTGTTCGACGTTACGGTTCATGCTCATGATGGTTGGTTCCAGTCTGAAAGTTTATGTCAAAAAAATGGCCCGGAGCGAAACTCCGGGCCAAGTTCCTCAGGGAGTTTTTTACATTTACTTTGCGCCCATGGCGACGACCTTTTTATAAGTTTCTTCGCCCCAGATCTTGGTGCCGAGTGCATCACGTACAGACTGGGTTGCTGCAATGAACTCCGCCTTGTCCGGATAGGTAAAGGTCACGCCCTTCGCTTTCATCTCGGCGATGAATTTCTTTTCCTGCTCCGGCAGCAGCCCGGCAACCAGCTCTGCAGAAGCTGTCTGCGCCTTGCTGAACATGGCCTTGTCGGCATCGGAAAGTTTTGACCAGAAGGGGTCGCCGATCATCACATAAGCCGGCTTGTCGATATAATCGACCATGGCGACAGCTTTCTGAACTTCATAGAATTTCTGGGCATAGATTGTCTCGATCGGATTTTCCTGACCATCGACAAGACCTGTCTGCAACGCGGTGTAGACTTCCTTGAATGCCATCGGTGTCGGTTTTGCACCGAGAGCCGTCAGGGATTCGACATAATAGTCACGCTGTGGCGACCGCAGCTTGAGACCGTCCAGATCGGACATCTTGTTGATCAGCTTGTTTGAGCTGATCTGGCGCGGACTGCGTGGCAGGAATCCGAACAGGCGCATGCGGCGGGTTTTCACCAGCTTCTCGTTCCATGCATCGCCAATCGGGCTGGAAATGACATCGATGTAATTCTTGATGCCTTTCATCAGATAAGGCAGGGCGAGATACTCGATCTCCTTCATTCCCGGATCGCCCGATGCCATGATCTGCGTGTCATTGAGCGCCAGCTGAGCCTGCATTTCACGGGGCGTCCCAAGCTGGTTGCCCGGATAGATCGTGACCTTGTAGCGACCGCCTGACTCGGCTTCGATCAGCTCCTTGAATTTGACGGCGCCAATATATTGCGCTTCGCCTTCCTTGGCCCAGAGGCCATAGCGGACATCAATGGCGTCGGCAGCAAGCGCGGCACCGGTATAAGTCAGCGCGCAAATGGCAACGCCGGCTGTCTTCAGCAAGTTCTGCAGTCTCATTCGGAATCTCCCTCTTCCTCGATTAAGGTGTCAGCCTGACTGAAATGATTCAGAAAAGCTGTGGTGAATTCGACGATATAGTCAGCGATTTTTTCACCGACTTCCGCCGAAGAGTGAGTGGGGTCGCCACCGGCAATGCCATTGTCGCAACGATCGGTGATATCGACAGGGACATTGATATCAACGCCCTGGAATTTGACGGCATTCAGACCCGCCGTCGGCAAACCAAGCAGGTCGCCGAATTTGTCGTTCGGTTTGACGATCAGGTCTTCGCGCACCAGTTCCGGAAACAGATGCATGTATACCGATGTCAGCGGATCGCTGCCATGGCCGAATGCCCTGGTGCCGATATCCGGATGAAACTCTTTCCATTTCTCCGGGGTGATCAGGCGCCAGACGTTCAGGCAGGGAATAATGACCCCCCATTCCTGACGGATTTTGCGGATCGTCTGATCAATCAGCGGGAAATTGCCGGAATGGCCGTTGAAGATCACGAGGTGATCAATGCCGTGGCTGAGGAAATTTTCGCACATATCCTCCAGCACCTTGCAGAAGGTTTCCGGGCGAAACTGAATGCCACCGGGCACCGGACGGAAATAGTCAGCATATCCAAATGGCATGGTTGGTGCAGCAATGGCACCTGATTCCTTGGCAATCCGTGAGGCCAGTGCCTCCGTCAGCATCCAGTCCCCCATTGGTGCCATCGGTCCCTGTTCTTCCTGTGACCCGAAAGGCAGCAGGATGGTCGGATTGTCCTTCAGCCGTTCGGCGAATTCGACCCAGGTCAGGTCTTTCAGAAGATGTTTGTCGGCCATAGGGAAGATGCTCCTTATTTGATGCCCGCCCCGAAGACCATGTTGGGAATCCAGAGGCTAAGCTGTGGGAATGCGGCGATAATGATGATCGCGCCAAAGAGGGGGATGTAATAAGGCAGCATGGCGCGGACCATTTTCGAGAAGGGAATCTCGGCAATGTCCTGCGCGATGAACAACAGAACGCCGACCGGCGGGGTGCCGCCGCCGATGATCAGGCAGAAGATCATCAGGACACCGAAGTGAACCGGGTCGACGCCGAAACTCATGACGACAGGGACCAGAATTGGCGTCAGGACAATCTCGGCTGACGAGGCAATCATGAACAGTCCGACCAGCAACAGCAGAACAATCATCACGGTCAGGATGATGGCCGACGAGTCTGTAAAGCCGGAGAGGAAGCTGGCGATCTCCTGAGGAACCTGTTCGCGCACCATGATCCAGCTGAAGGTTGAGGCGACGGCGATGATGATCAGAACCCGGATGCTGCCCCAGGATACTTTCTGCAGGGTGGCCCAGAATTCACGGAACCCGACATTGCGATAGACGAAGGCGCCGAGGCAAAGGCCGTACAAGACGGCAACGGCGGCTGCTTCAGTCGGTGTGAAGATGCCGGAGAGAATGCCGCCGACAATAATCATCGGAAACAGTAAGGCGGGGGAACCTTTCCAGGTGGCCCGGCCAAGTTCAGGCAGGGTTGCACGGGGATATCGGGGATAGCCGCGTTTGCGTGCAAGGAACCAGGTGAAGATCATCTGGACCAGAATGATGGTGACTCCGGGAACGATACCGGCAAGCAGCATGCGGCCGATGGAGACATCCGCCAGTGCGCCGTAGATCACCATGCCGATTGAGGGCGGGATGATGGGGCCAACCATGGCAGAGGCAACGGTGACGGCTGCCGAGAAATCTGCCGGATAGCCTTCCTTTTTCATCGCCGGGATAAGAACTGAGCCAAGTGCTGCGGTATCTGCCGTCGCGGAGCCGGACATACCGGCAAAGATCATGGAGGCAAAGATATTGACCTGCGCCAGCCCGCCATGGATATGGCCGACAAAGGCCCGCGCCATGGCAACGATCCGTTCTGTCAGATGACAGGCATTCATCAGTTCGCCGGCCAGATAGAAGAACGGGATGGCGAGAATCAGGAATGAGTCCATCGCGGTTGTCATTCGCTGGGTCATCATCGCCAGCGATACATCAGCCATCGCGAGATAGGATATCGATGCGATTCCCATGGCAAAGACCAGAGGCATGCCCAGCATCAGCAAGGCAACCAGCACGCAGAGTACGATTACAGGCATCATCGGTCGGTGTTTCCTTACATGGCCGTGATGTCGTCGGTCGATTCGTCTCTGGGCTTTTGCCAGCGAAACACCGCACGAAGGATAATGAACAGGATCATCAGCGCGCCGCCGATCAGGGCGGGAACACGGTAAATGCTCTCCGGCAGATCAAGGGCGCCAATTTCAACATAATGAGCAAGTTCGATCAGAGGATATCCACCCCAGATCAGGATGCAGAGGAATCCGACTGCCAGCACGACATTGGCCATGCGCATGATGCGGCGGGCGCGTGGGGGAAGGCGGACAAAGACAACATCGACATTCAGGTGCCGGCCATCCCAGCAGACCACGGAGGCACCGATGAAGGTCATCCAGACCAGCAGGATACGAACCAGCTCTTCGCTCCACACCAGTGGACTGTCGAGGACAAACCGGAAGAAGACCTGAGCGATTGTGAGAGAAACGATGGTTCCGAATGTCAGCGCGACGATGATGCGCAACGGCAGGGCAAAGTCCCTTGATGGCTTCGCTGTCACTGGCTGTGAGTGAGTATTTTCTGTTTTCACCCTGCGTCCCCTTTTCGCTTGGTGAATGAACGGTAGGGCGGAAATTTTATTGTATCAAGATATTTTCGAAAATTTTATGAATTCGGAAAATACGTTGCGCGGTGAGAATTCCAGCGATTACTATTGGTAAAAATGTCCGGATGAAATGGCCAATGAAGAATGAGTAACGAGAGGCTCCCTGATCCCCGACCGACGACGCAGGCGGTTGCCGTCTACGATCTGATGCGCCGGGATATTCGTAGTGGTGCGCTTGAGCCTGGTATGGCTTTGCGTACCGAGCTGTTGAAGACGCGCTATGGTTCGGGTGTCAGCCCGACACGGGAAGCACTTGCCCGCCTGGCGGCTGAGCATTTTGTAACTGCGGAAGGCAAAAAGGGGTTTCGGGTTGCACCGATCTCGATTGAGGATTTCGAGGAACTGGTCAGCATCCGCAGAGAACTGGAAGCCCGGGCGATACAGCTTTCCATTGCCAATGGAAACGACGACTGGGAAGCGCAGCTTGTCGCTGCCTTTCATCGTCTGACCAAGACCAGTCCGCCGGGGCATATTCTGAATCCGGTTGAAGAGGAAGAGCGGGAACGGCGGCATCGCGATTTTCACATGGCGCTGGTGTCAGGTTGCCGTTCACGCTGGCTGCTGCGTTTCTGTGAGCAGTTGACGGCGCATCTTGAGCGTTATCGCCGTATCCTGAATCCTCAGTCGGCAATCAGCACCGGGGATGGCAAGGAAATCGAGGACGAGCATCGTGCCCTGATGACCGTGGTGATTGATCGCGATGTGGATGGTGCGATCGACCTGATAGAGCGCCATCGCAACCGGACCTATAACGTTATTCTTGGCCGCTTTGAAGCCTACCGGGGCTCTGTCGCAGCGGAATAACCCCAAGCCCTGAAATTGAGACAGCATACCAAAGGAAGATTCAGATGACCTACAAGATCAACGATGTGCCGGCACAGGTTCCGGCAGCCCTGATTGCAAAGGGATCGAGAGCAGAAACCGCAACAATTGGTCATAAACGGCTGCAGGGCTTTGTAAACCGCCGTATTCAGTCGGTTCTGGAAAACCCGAAAACGGTTGCCGGTACAGCGGTCACGCTGGCCATCCCGGGGATGGATTCGACTCTGCTGCATCACATCGTTCAGTTCCTGCGTCCGGGTGATTTTCTGTGTATCGATCGCCTTGGCGATGATGTGCATGCCTGTCTTGGTGGCGGTGTTGCGGCTGCGATCAAGGCGTCCGGCTGTATCGGTGTCGTCATTGACGGCCCCTGCACGGATGTTCCTGAAATTCGCCAGTATGACCTGCCTGTCTGGTGCAGTGGTACAGCCCCGATCACGACCCGGCTGTATGATGTCGGTGGTGCTTTCAACACGCCGGTCTCGATTGGCGGTGCGGTTGTTAATCCGGGGGATATGGTTGTTGCCGACTTCTCCGGGGTGGTTGTCATGCCGGTCAGCGAAGCTGAAGAAGATCTCGACTGGGCGCTGGGTAAACAGGCTGCGGAACCGGAAGGCCACAAGAAGATGCTGGCGGGTGAGAAGATCGGTGAACGTTCCGGTGCGACCGCCAAAGTGCTCGCCAAGATTGGCGGTTGATGCAATTCCTTGATGACTATCAGCCCGGGCAGCGGTTCGTAACTGCTGCCCGGCTAATGTCTGAAGATGCCGCGAAAGATTTCGCCACGGCATTTGACCCGCAACCGTTTCATCTCGATGCAGATGCGGCGGCTGACTCGACTTTTGGAAAACTTGTCGTCAGTGGCTGGCATACGGCGGCCCTGACCATGCGACTGATGGTGGACAGCGATTTTCAGCCGGTCAACGGCATCGTTGGCTTTCGTGTCGATGAACTGAACTGGAATAGGCCGGTTTCCCCCGGCGACCGTTTGCATGCGGTGATGGAAGTACTGGCTGTCACCCCGTCACGGTCAAAGCCGGATCGGGGAGTCCTGAAACTCCGGATATCGACGATCAATCAGGAAGATGAGGCGGTTCAGGATATGACGGCTAACCTGCTGGTTATGCGTCGGCCTGACGCCGGTTAGTTTGCCGTAGAATCATCCGACTTTTTCAGGTCTTCCGGAAAATTCGGGGTTTGATCGCTGGGTGCACGTTTCACCACATCCGGATTTTGGGCGACGATCTGTGCCGGCCAGATTGCCAGATAACGTCCCCGGTAAAGGCCGATGAAGTCAGGTTTCAGGTCTGTTTCCGGCAGAATACGGTGCAGCGTAATGATACGGCCTTCCGGATTAGCACGTATCCAGTCCGCCGCTTCGGCGTCGCCGGTGGTGGAGATGGTTTTAGTGAGACGCCCGGCAAAATTGAACTGGCCGTGATACTTTCCATAGAATGATAGAGGGTGTCCGGCATCTTCATGCCGTTTGATTTCCTCTGCGACCTCATGGACATCATAATCACTCATCAGCCGCGGTGACGCCACGAGATGGATAACGATCACCAGCAGTGACGTGGCTGCGGCCAGTGTTGCCAGCGTGCCGGTCATGCAGGCACGGGGTTTCATGATCATCCACCCGCCCATGGCAGCCAGCGCAAATCCCCAGGCTGACGGCAGGGATACCATCCAGTCCGGGATGCGTGGCGAGACGAAGGGGGCAATCACGATGCCGACGCCGAGAATGACAAAAACGATGGCCGGAACTTTAGACCAGATACCGGTCGGGGCTGTTCGCAACCCCGACAATGCCCGGGCAACAAGCAGGGCAAAGGCGGGGAATTCCGGCAGCAGGTAATGCAGTTGTTTGCCGCTGATCGCCGAGAAGGTGACAAAGGCAAAGCCGATCCAGATGACGCAGAAACGCAATCCGACTTCGGTGCGGGCCGATTTCAGGACCGACAGGTTACGCCAGAAGGCAGGCCAGATTGTCCAGGGGATCAGCAGGGCGGGCATCAGGACCGTATACCAGTACCAGGGCCGGGCATGATCGAAGGCATCAACCACCCGTCCGGCGGTCTGGCCCCAGAAGATCATCTCGCGATATTCCTCGCCACCTGCGATACCCGCCGGGATTGCCCATGCAAGCGCGATCAGGACACCGATCAGCAGCCCGAGCCCCATACCCGTCCACCAGAAACGCCAGCCATGAGGGCGCCCCGCCACGGTCCAGAACGGGGCAAGCAGGGTCACCGGCATGATGTGCAGGAAGATGGCCGGGCCTTTGGCGAGAATACCGAAGCCGACGGCAAGACCGAACCATACCCAGCCCATGCGCCGGCCCGTGATCCAGGCTTTCAACACGCCATACAGGCCAAGCAGCGCGAAAAAGCCGACCATCATGTCGAACATGTTCAGCGTTGTGAACAGGGTCCAGAACAGCGAGCCAATCAGAATGATCGGGGCCCAAGTTGCAATATCCGGCCGGTCAGGCCAGAGACGCCGGGCAATCGCTGCGGTCAGGAACAGGTTGCCGAGGCCAAACAGCGGCGCCACGAGACGGGCGGTAATTTCATTGACCCCGAACAGCGCCCATCCCAGCTTCATCAGCCAGAACAGCAGCGGGGGTTTGTGGTGATAGGGCTCGCCATTCAGATAGGGCACCAGCCAGTCGCCACGCAGCCACATTTCCCAGGCGACGGCCGCATATCGTGTTTCATCGACGGGCAGCAGCGGTCGCCAGATGACGGCGGCGGTCATCAGCACAACCCAGAGAGCTACAGAAAACCAGATCCATTGTCTGGCGGGGGCAGGGGGCATCGTCGTCATGAAGCGCGGTCGGTCCGGGTTTCGTTATCCGGGATATCGTCTGTTCCGATGGCTTCGTCAATCTGTCGGTTGAAACTGCGGCCTTGCCGGAACCGGCGATACAGGGCCACGCCCATGACGGCAGAGATAAGAAACAGCAGAATACTGAGGGAAATCCGGATCTCCGGATCAACGGTGACGCCACTTCCCAGCAGAGCAAAAACCAGCGTTTGCGGAATGTAACCGATCGCGGACCCGGAGAAAAACGGGACGGCCCGGACGCTGGATACGCCGGCGGCGAGGTTCAGCACGATATTGCTGCCAACCGGCAACAGCCGGATCAGCAAGGTCATGGCGAAGGTATTGTCGCGGAAATAGTCGTCGGCACGTCGTATCCGGACTGGCAGGCGCGGGCCGATCAGGTCACGCCCCATCAGCCGGGACGTGGTAAAGGCTGCAATACAGCCGATTACAGTGGCCAGCAGTGCAATGCCGGTCCCCAGGGTGACGCCAAAGGCGTAGCCGCCCAGAAAGCTGACGATCTGCCGTGGCAGGCCAACCCCGGCCATAAGCCCGCCGGCCAGCAGGAAAATCGCATAGCCCTGCCAGCCGCTGTTGCGGATTTCACTGTCGATCCAGTTCTGATCGAAATGATCGGCAAGGCCGGAATGTTTGATGATCAGGCCAATGCCGCCGAGCACTGCGATGAACAGCAGGCCGCGTAATATCGGGCGCAGTTTCATGTGTTGTCAGTCGGTCCGGGCAGAATGTCCGGCTGTACCGGGCGGCTTTTCAGCCACATCACACCAAAAATATCGACGATCCCGACCCAGAGCCGGTTCATCAGGCCGTATTTTGAGGCACCGCGCAGCCGCGGGCGGTGATTGACGATAACCGATTCCACACTGCCACCGGCCCGGATGAACAGGGCAGGAAGGAAACGGTGAAAATGATCGAAATGCGGCAGCCGCAGAAAGGTCTCGGCGTTAAACAGTTTCAGCCCGCAACCGGTATCCGGTGTTGCGTCACCCAGCAGGGCACTGCGGACACGGTTCGCGATGCGTGACTGGAACCGGTAATAGGCGGTGTCCTTGCGGTGCGCCCGCCAGCCGGCGAGCAGCAGCAGAGGGTCGCCGCGTTTCTCAAGCAGTTTTGGAATATCAGCCGGATCGTTCTGACCGTCGCCATCCAGTGTGGCAATCCAGATTCCGCGGGCATGGCGCACACCGGTCAGGACGGCTGTACTCTGCCCGGCACTGGTCCGGTGGCGGATAACCCGCAGTCGTTCGTTCGACGTGCCGACAGCGACCAGTTCGCCCAGTGTGGCATCATCACTGCCATCATCGACATAGAGGATTTCGTAACGGACGCCACACGGCTCCAGCGCCGCGTCGATTTCATCGATGAGGATACGGATGTTCTCCGCTTCGTTCTTCACCGGAACGACAACGGAAAGCTCTATTTCGTCAGTGGACGGAGCGTCTGTCATAAGCATGCAAGCACGGTGGGGGAAATCAGCCGGCGCATTATGGTCAGCATCGTCCGTTTGGCAAACGTCGAGTTCCCGATTGTCCGCAATGGACGGTTTTCGTGTATAGCAGGGTATGGTCAGAAATTACGCTTATCACCTTGCTGTTCTTTCGCTCCTTGTTGTATCGCCGGTTTCTGCGCTGGCGGATTACCAGCGCGGCCGGTCAGCATTTCAGGCCGGTGATTATGCGACGACTTACCGTGAATGGATAGATGCAGCGGACAGGGGTGATGCAGACGCCCGGTTTGGCATAGGGGAACTTTATCGTCAGGGGCTGGGTGTTGGGGCGGATATCAGCCTTGCCGCCGCGTGGTATCGGCGGGCTGCGACGCAGGGGCATGTCGGTGCCCTTCTGGCGCTGGCGGAAATGCACCTGACCGGCAATGGCGCCCGGCGCGATGCTGTCCGGGCCTGGCAACTGTTCGATCAGGCCGCCGGTCTGGGAAGCGCCTGGGGGGCAAATCGTGCCCGACGGGTCTGGAGCGGTCTGTCAGCCTACCAGCGGGCGGCGGCAAAGCCGGACTAGTTGCCGGTCAGCTGCACACCGGCCTGTTTCATGTTGTCCAGTGCAGCATCCAGTGACCCGTCCAGATCAATGGCCCGGCAGGCGTCCAGCCGAACCTCGACAGTGAAACCCTGCTGGCGGGCGTCGATTGCCGACCATGCGACGCAGAAGTCCGTGGCAAGGCCGGTCATCACCAGATTGTGGATTCCGCGCTCTCTCAGATAACCGGCAAGACCGGTGGCGGTCTTGTGATCGTTTTCGAAAACGCGGAGTAGGAATCCAGTTCCCTGTCGCACCCCTTGCGAAGGATCAGCGACGCCTGCGGAATGTCCAGGTCAGGGTGAAAGGCAGCGCCCTCGGTTTGCTGCACGCAATGGTCTGGCCAGAGTGTCTGCGGGCCATAGCCGGCGGTAATGGCTGAAAAGGGCTGTTGCCCCGGATGACGCGACGCAAACGAGAAGTGGCCTGCCGGATGCCAGTCCTGTGTCAGCACAACATGCCGGAAGTTCCCGGCCATGTGATTGATGAGCGGAACGACGGCTTCCCCGTCCGGCACCGCCAGAGCACCGCCAGTACAGAAGTCGTTCTGAACGTCGATCACGATCAGCGCGCTATGGTTTTCCATTGCCTGTCCTTATCCGGGTTCTGGTGCAGAAGATATTCAGGTCGCAGGCCCGGTTCTGACAGTGAATCGGTTGCCAATTTCCATCCCTCCAGCATACTCCGTATATGACAAATTATGATTTCCACGGCAATGCCCTGACCACCGTGAGCGCCGACGCAGCCGCTGCCTTTGATCATACGCTGGATGGCTATGCACATTTTTCCCGGGATATCGGAGACCGGCTGAAAGCGGTCTTCGCCGCGGATCCGGAGATGCCGATGGCGCATCTCCTCAGAGGGTACTTTTTCAAGCTGATGGCGGCAGCGCGGCCGGCAGAGCGGGTGGCCGACAGCCTGCCGGAGATTCGCCGGCTTTGTACAAAGGCAACGGTACGTGAGCAGGGGCATTCGGCGGCGCTGGATGCCTGGTGTAATGACGACCTGCCAGAGGCTGTGCGGCTGTGGGACGCCATTCTGGTTGATCATCCCCGTGATTTTGTGGCCCTGAAGCTGGCGCAGTACGGGCATTTTTACCTCGGACAGTCTGCCGAAGTGCGGGATGCGGTCGGGCGATGTCTGCATGGCTGGTCGGAGGGGGATCCGCTTTATCCGTCCGTTATGGGCATGCTGGCATTCGGATTGGAAGAGACCGGTCGTTATGACGAAGCCGAGGCAACGGGACGGCGTGCCGTTGCACTGGACCCGAACGATCCCTGGGCGGTGCATGCGGTCGCACATGTGTTTGAAATGCAGGACCGGGCGGTTGAGGGAATCGCCTGGATTTCCGGGTTGCAGGAGAACTGGAATCAGGCCAACAATTTTCGTTATCATCTGTGGTGGCATCGTGCGCTGATGCATGTCGACAGGGCTGAGTATGACGAGGCCCTGTCGCTGTATGACAACGATCTGTTCGATGCTGATTCGGAAGAATATCTCGATATCTGTAACGATGTTTCCCTGCTGGCGCGGCTTGAAATGCACGGCGTTGATGTGGGAGATCGCTGGGATGTTCTGGCCCGGAAATCGAGCGGGCGCATTGACGAGCGTCTGATGGCCTTTGCGGATGCGCATTTCAGTCTGGCACTGGCAACCGCTGAACCGGCCCGGGCCGGTGAAATGCTGGCATCTTTGCGTGATGA
>TARA_R110000787_G_scaffold7925_8_pt1 | contig 32390 bp, 34 predicted proteins | sample TARA_R110000787 | Tara Oceans TARA_R110000787 (sample SAMEA4397920) | marine metagenome | biome: Polar Biome; feature: [DCM] deep chlorophyll maximum layer (ENVO:01000326); material: water (ENVO:00002006), including particulate matter (ENVO:01000060) such as... | depth 35 m | reverse complement strand
CAGTTCGTCGCCGACCTTGAGTTTGATGGCGACGTCGTACATCGGTGTCTGCCCGGAGAGGAGTTTGTAATAATCCCAAACGTGCGATGCGGTCCAGAATCCGACGATGACGAGGAGAAGCCAGACCCATTTCTTCCGCATAAGGCGGGACAAAGCCGTTTTAGTCCGCGTAAGTTCCATTGTTTGCCACGAGCCATCCTGAAAACACCATTTATAAGAATAATCAGAATATAAAAACAATCCTGAATATATTCTTAAGACCGGATAGCGAAATACGGATGTTCGCGGCCCGCCTCAATGCGGGAGGGGGCGGAAATGTTCGACCAGATAGTCGATAAAGACGCGCACCTTGGGGGACAGGTTGCGCTTGTCGGAATAGACGGCAAAGATATCGGTGGCCTTTTCCTCATACTCCGGCAGCAGCGTAACGAGACGGCCCGCGGCGATATCCGGATCCACGAGATAGGAGGAAAGCTGCGCAATCCCGAGCCCGGCGAGGGTCGCGTGATAGACCGCATCGGCGCTGTTGGCATCGAAATTGCCGGTCGCGGCGAAGGTCCAGGTTTCCTCGCCTTTGCGAAAATGCCAGTCATTCCAGTTCGCCACCGTCGAAATCCTGAGACAGTTGTGATTTTTGAGATCGTCCGGCGTTTGCGGCGCACCATGTTTTTCTAGATAGGCGGGTGAGGCGCAGAGATGGCGCTTGCTGCTGGACAGCTTGCAGGCAACCAGCGAGGCATCGGTAATCTGCTCGGGAAAACGAATGGCGAGATCATAGTCGGAGTCGGAGAGATCAATTTGCCGATCCGTCAGCTCCAGCGCGACCGTCACTTCCGGGAAACTGGCGGTAAAGGCCGGCATCAGCGGCATCAGGCAGGCCTTGCCGAACGCCACCGATGCGGCGATGCGCAAATTCCCCTGCGGCCGGCCGCTGAAGGACTGTGCGAGCTGCTCGGCGCGGGTCACACCCGCGGAAATCTCCGCACAGCGCTCGTAGAATGTGCGTCCTTCCAAAGTCGTTGAAATATGGCGGGTAGACCGGTTCAGGAGCCGGACGCCGAGCCGGTCTTCCAGCTGGCTTATCTGCTTGCTGACGGCCGACGGGGTCAGGCCGAGGGCGCGTGCCGTGGCTGAGAAGCTGCCATGATCCACGACATTCGCGAACAGGATCATCTGGCTGGCTATGTCCATGGGACTTATGTCTCCATCTTTTCCTGCGGGGCAAAACAGTTTTGACCAGTCAGGCCATTATCAAATGGTGCACTGCCGCATATATTGTTGCAATGCAGCATAAATATGGCTGTAGATAATGTCTTTCGCAAGAGTAAAAAAGGAAATTTCGATGAATGATTTGTTAAACGAGAACAATCTAAGAAATGCCAGCCTTGCGGACATAGATCGTTGCGTCCGGGAGGGCCGCCGACTTCGGGCTGAGGAAGTTCAGAAGTTGATGGGGCGCGCTAACGCGTTGGTCCGCAAATTCTTTTCCATGCTTTACCGGGGGCTGAAACTCGCCGGAAAGCGGATGACGGCCCGGTTGGAAGCATCAACCCTCCGTCATCAACAGACAAGGCTCCATTATGACTGAGCCGTTCAACGCCGCCGGGCTGAAACTCCTGCCGGGTTATATACCGCCCTTTTGCAGGGAACTCCGTCCGGCGGAGCATGATCTGTTATTGCCGCATTTACAACGGCTTAGCGTGGAAAGCCTTCGTCTCCGGTTCGGCTCTCCGGTCTCAGATCATGTTGTGGCGCAATATTGCCGGAACGACGGGCGGCCCCTGCCGATCATCTTCGGCGCGTTTCTGGGGCCCGATCTTCGCGGCGTTGTCGAGCTCAGGTTCGGGAATAACGTTTCATCCTCGCAGGCGGAACTCGCCATCAGCGTCGAGGATGACTGGCAGCAGATGGGGATCGGGACGGAGCTGATGACCCTCGCGCTTCGATGTGCACGTGACAGCCATATCGATGTTCTGGAGGTGAACTTCGTGCCCAATAACATGGCCATGCGCCGGCTTGCCCAGAAGTTCGGCGCACGCTTCTCCCACCAGACTGGCCTGGTAAAGGGGGTTTTCCCTCTTGTCCAGCCGGGTTATGCGGTTATCGCCGGGTCCAAGAGGCCGCAATAGCTTTCGTCTGGTGACCCCCGCCCGTCGCTCAACCTGTCATCCCTTTAATAGAGGGAAGATTGCTGGCGGGCGGGGAGCTCGGCGTCATAGGTTTCGGCATCAAAGTCGGGCTTGGCACCGCGTGTCATCTGCCCGGCCGTCGGCACGCCGCCTTTCGCAAGTTGCGCCGCCGGATCCCAGAGTTTTGAGCGCTTGAGGGCGCGGGCGCATTGGAAATACACCGCGTCGATATCCACCAGAATGACCGAGAGCGGCGTCGTGGCGCCAACCCTAAAGCTCTGAATTAATTCAGATTCTGTCGTTACAGTCGCGCGACCGTTGATACGGAGCGTCTCCTCGATCCCCGGGATGAGGAAGAGCAGGGCAACGCGCGGGTCATGAAGGATGTTTCGCAAGGTGTCGAGGCGGTTATTGCCCCGCCGGTCGGGAATGGCGATATGCCGATCATCGAGAATGCGGAAAAGCTGCCCCGCCGCATCACCGCGCGGCGAGCAATCAAGCCCGCCGGGCCCGCTGCTCGCGAGGGCAAAAAACGGCGCTTCCCCGATCCAGCGGCGATATTCGGGCGTAAGGAACGGTGTCTCCTTCGCCAGCGAGTTGGGATTGACCGGACCATAGAGCGCCTCCAGCGCCTCTATCGTGGTGATGTCAGGTGATTTTGCCATGCGCGGGGCCCTCGGTTGCGGGGAGTTACCGAAACTATAGATTTGCGGCCCGGAAAATACCAGCCGCAGGTAACCGCTTTATGACAGATCGAGCGATTTTGCCCAGTTTTCTGCCCATCGGTCGAAGCCTGCGAGCTGGCTCGACAGCTCCGCCCCGGCGTCCGTATAGGCATAGCCCCCCTCCTGATGATCGACAAGCGCGAGGTCGCGCAGGGTTTTGAGCCGCGCATTCAGCACCGTCGGCGATATGTCGTCGCAGCGGGCGCGGAGGTCGCGGAAATTAAGGCGGCCATGGCGCAATTCCCAGAGAATACGCAATGTCCAGCGTTGCCCGAGCACATCGAACAGCACCATAACCGGCCGTCCGGTCGTCGATCCGCGCACCCTTGATCCCGGTTTTTTGGGCTCCATCTATGATTCCTTCTTGACGCTACATATTTAGTAGCATACTGTTGCTACAGAATACATAGCACAAAAGGAGCCCGAAATGAACCATGTTCTGAAACCGATTAACGAGCCATTCTCGCCTGAAATCGCAGAAATATTAAAAACTTATCCGCAGCGGAACGGCTATATCCTGAAACTCTTCCGCATTTTTGCAAACAGCCGTCGGTTCCTCAGAAAAGGGGTCCCGAACCTGCTGGACAGGGAAAGCCCGCTTTCCATGCGCGCGCGCGAGATCGTCATCCTCCGCGTCACCGCGAACCGCAATTGCGAATATGAATGGGGCGTGCATGTGGGCGCCTTTGCGGAACATGTGAAACTTACGCCCGAGCAGGTCCGCGCGACGCGGCTGGCAAATGCCGATGCGCCCTGCTGGCCGGAAGAAGAGGGGTTCCTCCTCCGCGTCGTCGATGAAATCTGCGAGAACGGCGATTTAAGCGAGGATACGCTCAAAAAGTTCCAGTCCGCCTGGACCCTCGACCAACAGCTCGAAATCATTGCGCTTTGCGGCGCCTACCACACCGTCAGCTTCACCGCCAATATCGCCCGGATTGAGGGCGAGGATTTCGCCGAGAGGTTTCCGGTCTAGAACCCCAGCAATTCCGGCAACTCCCGCATTTCCTTGAAAACCTTTGCGCCGGTGGCGGCGAGGTCGGCGCCGGCGTGATGCGGAGCAAAGCCGTAGCAGGGGATATTGGCGCGGGCCGCTCCGGTCGCGCCGAGAACGCTGTCCTCGATCACCACGGCGCGGGCAGGCTCCATGTTGAAGGCGGCAAGCGCGGCCTGAAACAGCGCCGGATCGGGTTTCGAGGTGTTGAGCGTATGGGCGGAGAACATTGCGCCTTCAAATCGCGGGAACAAGCCTGTCTGGCCAAGGGTAATCGCCATCTTCTCCTCGCTCCCGTTGGAGGCGACGCAAAAGGGAATATACAGGCTTTCCAGCCGGTCGAGGATTTCGGGAATGCCCTTTACCGCGTCCACGCCCCGCTTCAGCGCCTCGAACTCCTCGGCATAGACGGTGGCGATCCAGTTCTCGGGAAGGGTCGCGCCGAGCCGGATGGCCTCCTGCTCGACATTGATCATGCTCCAGCCGGTAAACTTGACGATGCAGTCCTCTGTTGAGAGCGGCAGGCCGTGACGGGTCAGGTTTTGGGCAAGAACCGCGTTGGAAACCGGTTCCGTGTCCACCAGGACACCGTCGCAATCGAAAATAACGAGATCCGGCCGGTTCATCTATCTCTTCCGGTTGGCCATGGCAATGCGCATCAGGGCCCGGCGGCAGATGGCCTCTTCGGGATACCCCGTTGTTTTACATTTTATTTCCGCATCCAGCGTAATATCCAGGCAGATCGCCATATGACGGCTCGATTTGCCGGAAATCTGCACCGCCGCCTTTTTCTGGTTGAAATAGACAATGCCTGCCTTGCGGATGGCATCCTCGGCGCGCGCGCCCGCATCCCGAAGGGCGGCGGCCTTATGCAGCTGTTTAAGCTGTCCCTGTATGATGCGGAGGAAGCCGATGGGGCTTTCGCCGGCGGAAAAGGCCTTGTTGAGCTGTCGTTCCAGCCCGTCCAAATTGCCAAGAAGCGCCGCATCCATGATATCGAAGATATTCTGCGCGGAGGAATCCCCGATATTGGCGCGCACATCCGCGAGCGTCATCGGGTCGGTGCGCCCGCGCATATAGAGGACCAGCTTGTCCAGCTCCTGACGGGAAATGGCGCGATCACTCCCCAGGTTTTCGCGAAGATAATCAATGACTTCGCGGGGCGGATCGATGTTTGCCGCGCCCAGAACCTCCTTGATCAGGCCGAGAATGTCCTGCGCCTTGTCATGGGCGCAATGCGTCACGACGCCATGGGGAGCCTTGTTGATCATCTTGACGAGGGCGCTGTCTTTGCGGATATCGCCTGCCTCGATCACCAGAAGGCTGTCCGGCAGGTCTTGCTCCGTTGCCGGTTCCAGATAGCCTTTCGAATTGTTGTTCGCACCGCGCAGGCGCACCACCCGCTCTCCCCCCATCATGGAGATGGCCGTGACCTCATCCATCAGGCGGGTGGGATCCGACGTGAGATCGGAGGCCTGAATATCGATAAAGCGGAACGGATCATCGAGGCTGTCCACCACGCTCAGGCAAAGGCTGCGCGACAGCTCCCGCACAAGCCCTTCATCGGGGCCATAAAACAGGAAAATCCGAAGTTTCGGGTCGCGGGATTTAAGGAAAGCGGGGAACCTGCTGCTCGTCAGCTCCACGGCCTAGCGCCCCGAGAAATAGACGGAAAGCTGCTGGTTTATCTGCTCGGCGGCAACAAGGGCGGCCCGTTTTTCCGCATTCTTCGCGGCCGACAGGTTGGCAAATTCCGACTGCACAACGTTGTAGGACGCGATATTCTGCGTCGATCCGCTATAGAGCACTTCCTGCTCGGCGATATTGACCAGGAAGAATTTGCTGGTAAGGGTCAGGTTAAAGCGGGTTTTCGTATCGTCGCTCTGGATGGCAAGGCCCTCGGCGCGGGTTTCCGTGGTCACCTTCAGCCGGTAGAGAGGGTCTCTCGGGATGCCGCCCGGATTAGCGAGATCGAGCAACTCGTTGCGCAAAATCTGGCCGGTGCGTCCCGGCATCGGTTCGATATACATCTGCGCCAGCTTTTCCTGAACATCGGCATTGCGGGTCGCGCTGCCGTAGAGCGGCTGAAACCCGCAGGCCGCCGCGAGGCTCATAATCAGGAAAACAAGGCTGACCCTAAATAACGACATTGACGATCCGGTTCGGTACAACGATGACTTTGCGAATGGCGTTCTCGCCGATGGCATTCTGGACTGATTTCTGCGCGAGTGCAATTTCTTCCACCTTCGCGGCCTCCTCATCAAGTGACACCTCTATGGTGGCGCGCAGCTTGCCTTTTACCTGAACCGCCATGGTCACCCTGTCCTCCACAATCAAGGCAGGGTCTGCCTTTGGCCAGTCCGTATCCACCAGCATGGTGTCATGCCCCAGCATCTGCCAGAGTTCCTCCGCGAGATGGGGCATCATCGGGGCGATGAGCTTGACAATCGCCTCCATGCTTTCGCGGAGCGCCCATTTCACATCGGCGCTGTCTTCGAACTTGACCTCGCTGAGCGCCTTCATGAATTCATAGATACGGGCGATCGCATTGTTGAAATGCAAATCCTCGATATTCTGGGTGACCTGGGCGACCGTTTTATGAGCGACTTTACGAAGGCTCTGGGCCGCATCGGAAAAATCTGCCGGCGCCGGGGCGTTTACCGCGGCGGCCATGTCGAGATTCTCCGAAATATAGCGATGCAGGCGCTGGACAAAGCGCCAGGCGCCGGTCGCCCCCGCATCGGTCCATTCCATGTCACGATCCGGCGGACTGTCGGAGAGGACATACCAGCGGGCCGCGTCGGCCCCGAATTTCTCGATAATCGCGCCGGGATCAACAACGTTTTTCTTGGATTTCGACATCTTTTCGACGCCGCCGACGGTGACGGGCTTGCTGGTTGCCAGCTCCACCAGCTCTCCCGCATCGTTGTGGACGACCTCATCGGGGAGCAGCCATTCACCGGAGGCGGATTTGTAGGTTTCATGGGTGACCATGCCTTGCGTGAACAGCCCGGCAAAGGGTTCTTTTACATCGGACCAGCCGGTTTCCATCATGCCGCGGGAATAAAAGCGCGAATAGAGAAGATGGAGGATCGCATGCTCGATCCCGCCGATATACTGATCGACCGGCAGCCAGTAATCGACTTTTTCCCGATCCACCGGCACGTCGGCGCGGGGGGAACAGAAGCGCGCGAAATACCAGGAACTGTCGACGAAGGTGTCCATTGTGTCGGTCTCGCGGGTCGCCGCGCCGCCACATTCCGGGCATTTGACATGCTTCCAGCTCGGGTGATGGTCGAGCGGGTTGCCCGGCTTGTCGAAGGTGACGTCATCGGGGAGTGTGACGGGCAGGTTTTCTTCCTTCTCCGGTACCGTGCCGCATTTTGCGCAATGGATCATCGGGATCGGGCAGCCCCAGTAGCGCTGGCGCGAGAGGCCCCAGTCCCGCAGGCGGTAATTGATCTTTTCCGTGCCCTTGCCCATTTCCTCGAGTCGGCGGATAATCTCCGATTTCGCGGCCTCAACCTCCAGACCGTTCAGGAAATCGGAATTGATGATCTTGCCGGGGCCGGTGTAGGCCTCATTGCCGATCTCCGGAATATTCTCGTCCGGGGAGACAACGGGGGTGACGTCAAGGCCGTACTTCCGCGCGAAATCGAGGTCGCGCTGGTCATGGGCCGGACAGCCGAAGATCGCGCCCGTGCCGTAATCCATCAGGACGAAGTTGGCGACATAGATCGGGAGTGTTTTGCCCTCAATAAAGGGGTGGGCGACTTTCAGGCCCGTATCGACACCTTTTTTCTCCGCCTTTTCAATGGCTTCTTCGCTGGTGCCCATCTGATGGCACTCGGCGACGAAGGCCGCGACCTTTGCATCATCCTTCGCGAGACGCTGGGTTAGCGGATGATCGGCGGATACCGCCATAAAGCTCGCCCCGAAGAGGGTATCCGGACGCGTCGTATAGATATTGAGCGGGTCGCTCTCGCCGATAATGTCAAAGGCGATATGGGCGCCGGTCGAGCGGCCGATCCAGTTCTGCTGCATCAGGCGCACGCGATCGGGCCAGCGATCGAGGGTGTCGAGCGCGTCCAGCAGTTCCTCGCTATAGTCGGAAATGCGGAACATCCATTGATCGAGCTTGCGTTTTTCGACCACGGCGCCAGAGCGCCAGCCTTTGCCGTCGATCACCTGCTCGTTGGCGAGCACGGTCATATCGATTGGGTCCCAGTTGACCCAGCTTTCCTTGCGATAGACGAGGCCCTTCTTGAAGAAATCAAGGAAGAGCTTCTGCTGATGTCCGTAATAGCCGGGATGGCAGGTGGCGATTTCCTTGCTCCAGTCAAGGGACAGGCCCATGCCCTTCAACTCGTCGCGCATATGGGCGATATTGGCGTAGGTCCAGTCGGCCGGATGCACACCCTTGTCGCGGGCGGCATTCTCGGCGGGCAGTCCGAACGCGTCCCAGCCCATCGGGTGCAACACATTGAAGCCTTGCGCCTTTTTATAGCGGGCGACCACATCGCCCATGGTGTAGTTGCGCACATGGCCGATATGGATACGGCCGGACGGGTAGGGGAACATCTCCAGCACATAGTATTTCGGCTTGGCCGGATCGGCCTCCACTTCGAAACTCTTATGCTCGGCCCAGCCGGCCTGCCATTTGGCTTCTACTTCTTTCGCGTTATAGCGGGACATAGCCTGTTTCCCGTTCCATCCTGATCATCATGTCATAAAAGAGGGGCGATCCGTATTCGCCCGTGGGTCATTAAAAAGCGGTGACGTGCCTCATAATCCGGTGCAGGACCGGCGTTTAGAAGGTTATTCGCCTTCGCGCGCTATCCTGAGGCCGCGGGCTTTGGAAAGAATGGCGTTTTCAAGATCTGCCGTTACCTTCGGCGCGAGCGGGACGGCAATCCACTGGTTCGCTGCATCCAGATTCTGCTTGAAGGCGGTGACGCGCACACCGTCCGCGCGCAAGCGCCGGTCAAGGATATAAACGGTCACCTTGAAGCGTTCATTTGGGGAATCGGGAGAGGAATACCAGTCCGTAATGATCACGCCGCCGAACGGATCCGCGGATGAGAGCGGCATGAAAGAGAGTGTATCGAGAGAGGCACGCCAGAGATAGGCATTGACGCCAAGGCCCCCGCCGCTGCCAACGCCACCTTCAAGGTCCTTCTCATCACCGCCAAAAAGACCGCCCTTGCCGAAGATCGTGTCATCCGGCGCATTTCCCGTCTGATAGACCTGACCGCGACTTGAGGTCGGAAAGGTCGAATTCGAACTCATATCAGATTCACACCCCGCCAGCAAAAGCGCCAGGCAGCATCCGCCCGCCAGTGCAAATTTTCCTCGTCGTGTCATATCTGTCAAAACCCTCATGTTTCTTGGCTACTAGACGCTTGAAATTGGGCAAAATCAAGAACGGTGAGTTTATGCCAGCTTTCTTGCCCCGACAACAGCAGAAATTAAGGGAGTTGCCTTCTTTTCGGGATTCGGGCCCGCGCCCCGCAAATCCGCAGTGCGGCAGAAATGTGACTTTTTAAGCACAGTCCGGTAATTTTGGTAAAAACGCCATCGTCTTGCGCTTGACCGGGAGGCCATTAACCTTCTTTACTCCGTCTTGACTAACGGGCCAACCGGCCTTGCGTCTGTATTTTAATCTAGTTCTCTAGCTTGTGATGAGCAGAGGGGAGACAAAATGAAAAAAGCAATCTTGGGTACAACAGCGCTTGTCGCAGTTGGTGCATTGGCTGCATCACCTGCTTTGGCCGCTGAAAAAATCAAACTTAATGTTGGCGGCTATATGCAATCCACATACTTCTATCAGGATTCAGATGAGCCGGCTGGCACGCCGAGCCGTACTTCTGACCGTGTAACGCAGGAAGGTGAAATCCACTTCAAGGGTTCCACTACTCTGGACAACGGTATCCAGTTCGGTGTTGAGGTTCAGCTCGAAGCCTATACAAATGCCGACCAGCTTGACGAAACCTTCATCTTTATTGAAGGTTCCTTCGGTCGCGTTCTGATCGGTTCAGAAGACAGTGCTGCATACCTGATGCATTACGCCAGTCCGTCACCGGTTCCGATGTATGGCGCGGATTCGCCCAACATTTGGCCGACGGGTCAGGCGAACACCACCCGTCCGAACCTGTTCGGATTCCGGGACGTGGACAAGATTACCTATTTCACACCGCGTTTCGCCGGCTTCCAGTTGGGTGGTTCTTATGTTCCCGATGGAACCTCTGAAACGGGTTCCCTTGGAAATGGCCAGTATTCGGCCCCGAACCCCAAAGCCGGTCTTGATCGCAGTTGGTCAGCTGCGGCCAACTATGTCAACAAATTTGGTGCTGTTGACGTAGCGTTCTCCGCAGGTTATCAGGAGGGGAAAGTTTTTGGTGCTGCTGAAGATATGAGCGAATACTCTTTTGGTACTTCTATTGGCGTTGCAGGCTTCACAATCGGTGGTGGTTATAAACAGGTAAAGGACATAGCCGGTATTTCTGATAATGACAGCAAGGTATGGTCCGCAGGTCTGAAATACGGCATGGGTCCATGGGCAGTTGGTGTTCAGTACGCCAAGACGACTTTCGATCAGCTTCAGACTGTTGGTACGGGCACTCTTGATGATCAGGATACCTGGATCATCGGTGGTCAGTACACACTCGGCCCCGGAATCACGGCCTTCGGTGGTGTGCAGATGGACGACAACAACCTGACTGCAAGCTCGTCAACTCGTATGGCTGGCGAGACGAATACGTTCTTCGTTGGTACAGCTCTCTCCTTCTAATCTGAAGGTCGCTAGAGATAGAGGAGGGCAGGTTTTCCTGCCCTTCTTTTTTATTGGTATTTTGAATAACGCGGTTTCCGATAACCATATTCGCCACAGGAAAACCATGGGCAAGATAATCTGGTTGGCCTCCTACCCCAAGTCAGGAAATACCTGGACGCGAACCTTCATAAATAACCTGTTGCTTGATCCTGACGAGCCGGTCGATATCAACATTTTGTCCGATCTTACGCCCGGAGATGCGCGGAAATCCTGGTATGAAAAAGCGGCGGGCACACCCTATCATCATCTTTCCATGGGTCAGGTGGTCAGCTTGCGGCCCAAGGTGCATCACCTGATTGCCGGTTTGCAGGAAGACAAGGTTTTCGTAAAAACCCATTCCCTTTATGGCCAGCTGCATGGTGTGCCCTTGATTACCATGGATTGTACCGCCGGAGCCATTTATGTTATCCGAAATCCGCTGGACGTCGTTGTTTCGGTTGCATCTCATTTCGGCCTTGCAATCGAGGGCGCTATTCAGCTCATGAGTGATCCGAATGCGTTTCTGGATGAAGTGCCGACACTCGGCAGTATCCGTCAGCATTTTGGATCCTGGTCCGGCCATGCAAACTCCTGGACCCATTTCGACCGGGAAAAAATGCATGTCATGCGGTATGAGGATATGCAGGACAAGCCGGAGGAAACCTTTTCCAATATGGTGAAATTCCTCGGGCTGGACCTCCCGGAAGAGAGGATTGCCAAGGCGATTGAATTCTCCTCCTTTGATGTCGCGCGCAAACAGGAAGATGAAAAAGGCTTCAAGGAGCAATCGGCAAAAAATAATAAGTTCTTCCGGGTTGGCAAGGTCGGGCAATGGAGGGATACTCTGTCGGATGCGCAGATCGATCAGATTATCAATACGCATCAGGTGACGATGAAGTATTTCGGGTATCTTCCTGATTGAACGCCACGAACAATGTTGGGATAGAATTTTATGGGCGGGATTATCTGGCTGGCGTCTTATCCGAAATCGGGAAATACCTGGGTGCGGACGTTTCTTCATAACCTGTTACTCAATGCCGACCGGCCGGCGGATCTGAATGAGCTGACCAAATTCACGATCGGCGACGGCAACAAGGCCTGGTATGAGCAGGTGACCGGCCAGCCCTTCGACAGTTTCACCCCGGAAGAGATCGCCGCCCTGATCCCGCGGGTGCATCAGGCCTATGCGCGCACGCGTCCGGATTCGGTCTTCGTTAAAACCCACAACTGGCTCGGCACGGCGCATGGCGTGCCCCTGATCACGCCGGACTTTACGGCGGGCGCCGTTTACATCGTGCGCAACCCGCTCGATGTGGTGATTTCCCTCTCCGATCATTATGGCATGCCGATTGACCGGGGCGTGGAGATGATGACGGATGTCGAGGCCTATAGCGCCGAGACGGACCGCAAGCTTCCCGATTATCTCAGTTCCTGGTCCAATCATGTCACCTCCTGGCAGGCAATGGAAAAATCGCGGCGGCATATTATGCGCTATGAGGATATGCTCTACAAACCGGAACAGACCTTCGGCGCGCTTGCGAAATTCCTCGGCCTGAAACCCCCGAAGGAACGGTTGCGGCGCGCGATCAAGTTTTCCTCTTTCGATGCGTCCCGCAAGCAGGAGGACGAGAAAGGCTTTAACGAGCGTTCGGACAAGGCGGAGAAATTCTTCCGCGTCGGCAAGGCAGGACAATGGAAGACGACCCTGACCCCGGATCAGATCGAGAAAATCGTCACCGCCCACCGGGATGTGATGAAGGAATTCAAATATCTGCCACCCGGATACAAGTAAGTTTTTACAAAAAATTAACTATAAAATCGGCTCAAATGCAGAAACCAGGCTCTTATATATTACAAAATGCCTGATTTTAGAGTTTAAGGGAAAATCCGCCAATGACCAGCGACGCTTCGGACATAGACCGCGATATTACCGCAAATTTTGAGGAAATCCGCGCCCGGATCGATAAGGCGGCAAAGAAATGGGAACGTAATCCGGGCGATATCGACCTTATCGCCGTCAGCAAGCGGCAGCCGGATGCCGCCGTAGAGGCCGCCTTGCGTCTCGGCCACCGGCAGTTCGGTGAAAATCGCGTACAGGAAGCGCAGGAGAAATGGCCGGACTTCCGCGCGCAGTACCCGAATGTGGAATTACGCCTGATCGGCCCGTTGCAGACCAACAAGGCAAAGGACGCCGTGGCGCTTTTTGATATTATTGAGACGGTCGATCGACCTAAACTCGCGCGGATTCTCGCCAAAGAGATGGCATCGGCGGATCGGTCGCTGCCGGTGTATATTCAGGTCAATACGGGCAAGGAATCCCAGAAAGCCGGCGTTTTCCCCGAAGATGCCGACGCGTTCATCGCGGAATGCCGGGAGAGGCTTGGCCTCGACGTTGTCGGGTTGATGTGCATTCCGCCGCTGGAGGAGCAACCGGCCCCGCATTTTGCCCTGCTTGCGAAAATTGCGGCGCGAAACGGGCTGAGCCGTCTCAGCATGGGGATGAGCGCGGATTTTGAAACGGCGGTGCAGTTCGGGGCGACCTCCGTCCGGGTGGGAACCGCCCTTTTCGGAAGCCGCAGCGACACTTAACCCTAGGACGCCGCGATGCGGATTGCCGTGTCGCCCTCAATCGCCGCGAGCAGTTTCAGCAGGTCGGCTTTTTCAAGTGCAACACAGCCTTCCGTCGGGCCGTAATCCTTGCGCGCGACATGCATGAAAATGCAGCTTCCGGCGCCTTTGACGACCGGATCATCGTTATGACCAAGGACGACAACAAGATCATAGAGCTCATCCTCCCGCCAGAGGGTTTCATGGCGCGCCGCGAAGGGCAGGCGGACGGGGCGGTTATAGGCCTCATGATCCGGGTCATCGCACCAGCCGTCATTGCGGTCGATCGCTTGCGCGGGCAGGATGGTTTCGGGTTTTGCGACCCTGTCGGCGCGATATAGAAGTTTTCGAAGGGCGAAACGTCCCTCCGGGCTTGCATGATCGCCTTCGCGCTTGGCAGGCGTAACCCCGCTTTTGCCAAGGGCACAATCAAAGGCCAGATCGTTATAGGTCAGGAGGCCGCGCGATCCCTCCTTCTGCGTTACATAGATATCCATCGGGCAAGTCTAGTTCAGCCGGACGGGCCTGTCATGTCCTTGATTACGAGATCAGGGAGAGGGGTTGTTGTTTATGTCCCGATACCCCGCGGCAATGGCGCGGCTGTTTTCCATGGCGGCGGAGGTTTTCTGATAGGCATTGCTCGCCTCCGGCGCGGCTACGGCCTTTTCCGGGGGCGTGGCGAGGCGGAAACTCTGAAAGACCGCATGAAGCTGTTCTTCCGTCAGCTCCTGGGTCTGCATGGCCTTGGCCTTTTCCACATTCTGCAGAAGGTCGGGTTTCTCGCCCTTCCATTCCAGACCGATCGGGGTCGTCATCGTTTGTGGAACCTCATTCACCGCTTCGGGCTCGGGCAGAGGTGTCTGCATAACCGGCAGGACCGCCATTGGCGCCATGACGCCAGGGGCTGCCTCTGTCGCTTTCGCCGGAACCGTGCCCGCTTCTTCTTCTTCTGGGGCGACCGCAATCATCTCGGCGGGGGCCGCTTCCTCTTCATCGGAGAAAAGCGCCAGCATATGCGCGCCGATATCATGGCCGGTGGCATCCTCAATGGCGGAGTTGATAAAGGAGGCCGCAAGACCGATGCCGCCGCCGAAGATGGTGCCGCCGATCATGCGGGCACCCGGGCTGAGCTCATCGCCGGTAATTTCCCGATAGAGCGAGGAGATGCCGGGAATATGCTGAAGCGGATTGATGATGTCGAGAAAATCATCAAAGCCGAAGCCATCTTCGCCAAAGCCGCCCTCATCGGCGACCTTGTTGCCCGCCTCGTCCAGCTTTTCCGCCGGGACATATCGGGCAACCGGGCTGTTCGGCAGATCCCGGTCGAGATAGGCGTAAGGGTTATTCGTTACAGCATTTGTCAGCATTCAGTTCTCCTTGCCCGTAATATTCAGCAAGGAGCATGCCAGTTTTACGCCGTCATTTCGGGGGCAATCACTGTTCCGGATATGGAAAGCCCGGCAAATACTGCCGCCTGCGGGCAATTGGCCTTACAAATAATGCCCACTTCGCTTTTTCTTGGTGGCGAGATACAGCTCGTTATGGGTGTTGGAGGGGAACTTGTGCGATACCCGCTCCGACACCGTAATCCCGTGGCGCTCTAGGCCGTCGACCTTCTCCGGGTTATTGGTCATCAGGCGGATTTTCCGAAAGCCAAGAAGCTTGAGCATTTCGGCGGCGGGCTGAAACACCCGCTCATCCGCATCGAAGCCGAGCCGCTCGTTGGCGTCAATGGTATCGAAGCCCTGCTCCTGCAGCTTGTAGGCGCGAAGCTTGTTGATCAGGCCGATGCCACGACCTTCCTGCGCGAGATAAAGCAGGACGCCGCCGCCCTGTTCGCCGATGGCCTTGAGCGCACCGCGGAGCTGTTCCCCGCAATCGCACTTGAGCGACCCGACAAGATCGCCGGTAAAACATTCCGAATGCAGCCGCGCCAGTACCGGCTCACGCGGGCTTGGGCTGCCGACGACAATCGCCAGATGCTCGATTCCGCCATCCTCCGGGCGGAAGGCATGAAAGGTGCAGTTTTCCGCGGCCTGCAGCGGCACCCGGGCAGAGGCGACACGCTTGAGCTGAAGCGCGGCGACTTCTTCAAACGCCAGAATATCCTCGAGGCTGACGACGGAGAGGTCATACCGCGTCTGCGTCTCGTCAATTTTCTCTATGGCGAGCGGCGCCGCCAGCACGGAGGGGAGCAACCGGCCGAGCTTGGCGAGCTTGATGGCGGCCGGAACCGTGGCGGGCAGGCCTTCCTTGATGCGCGTGAAGGGACCCCGAAACGGCTGATCCAGGTCATGGACGGCATCCGCCAGCGCCCGCATCAGCGGGGCATCCATCCAGTCCTCGATCACCACGCGCACGGCGTCATCACCGGTCGGCTGGATATGCAGGACATTGGCGCGATGCGCGGTCAGCGCCAGAACCGGTGTTGCACCGCTTCGTTCGGCAAGGGTTTCAAGCTCCGCATCAAACGCCATTTCCGTCGCGAGAACGAGAGACGCCTCCTCCGGCCCCCGGACAATGAAGCTCAACCCCCGGCGCAAATCCGCAATGGCGCGGTCAACGGCCCGCAGCCGCTTGAGATCGGTTTCATTCTTCTTGTTAGTGCTCATATGCCTGATTTCCGGTGCGGACTAAAAGCGATGATGCAAGATTATTAGCAGGCATGGGTGGATGGCCGCAAATGTAATATTATCACAGCCGTCCTCTGACGGGCGTTTTTCTCTTCGGCGCCTGAAATCTGCGCTTCTTTTGCGGGCGGCGCGATCAAGCCGCTTCACATTCGCGTGAAAAGGGGGTGCTTCGGCCTGTTCTTGCCCTTGAATACCCCCTTATGCTACCAATTTTTTAAAGGGCAGGGTAAGGTCAGCATGCGGCCGAAAACAGTAACCGGGATGGGACAGGATGACGAGCGGTAAAAAGATTCTTCTGGTCGATGATGATAGCAGCCTTCGGGAAACATTGGCGGAACAGCTTGATTTGCATGAGGAATTTCTGACGCATCAGGTGGAAACCGCGAGCGAGGCGTTGAAAGCGGTCAAGAGCAGTCACTTTGATCTGGTCCTCTTGGATGTCGGGCTGCCGGACATGGACGGGCGCGAAGCCTGTAAGTTGATCCGGAAATCCGGCAACAAGGCACCGATCATCATGCTGACGGCCCAGGACAGCGACAGCGACCAGATTCTCGGCCTTGAATCCGGGGCCAATGATTATGTCGCGAAACCGTTCCGCATCGGCGTGCTGCTGGCCCGTATCCGCGCCCAGCTTCGCCAGCATGAACAGAGTGAAGATGCGGTTTTCACCATCGGCCCCTACAGCTTTCGTCCGGCGGGCAAGCTGATGCTGCACAAAGAGACGGGCCAGAAAGTCCGCCTGACCGAGAAGGAAACCTCCATCCTCAAATATCTCTACCGGGCTGGCAACAAGGTGGTGACCCGCGATATCCTGCTCAATGAGGTCTGGGGATATAACGCTGGGGTGACGACCCACACGCTGGAAACCCATATCTACCGGCTGCGTCAGAAGATCGAGACGGAACCCTCGGACGCGAAAATCCTGATTACTGAGCCGGGCGGCTATCGCCTTGTTCCGTAATGGCTTTTAGCCGTTCTCCCGGAGAATTTGCCCCGCGAGATAAAGACTGCCGGTGATCAGCAACCGGCCGGGCTTTTCCGCAAGGTCGGGCAGAAGCGCCTCCACCGCTGCCATAAGGGACGGCATTTCCATTGCTTTTACGCCGCCCGCCCGGGCAAGCGCGGCGAGCTCGGCGGCCGAGGTACTCGCCGCTTCCCCCGGAATGGTGATGCAATGCCCTTTTTCAATAATGGGACTGAGCCGGGAGAAATAGGATTTCTGGTCCTTGGTATTGAGCATCCCGGCAATCAGGAATGTCGGTTTCGGGTCCCGCTCGTTCCAGCGGGCGAAGCTCGCGGTGATCTGTTCCGCCGCCGCCGGGTTATGGCCGCCGTCGAGCCAGATTTCCGTATGATCTGGCAGCGCATCGGCAATCGGCCCATTCGTTAGCCGTTGCATCCGGGCGGGCCATTCGACGGTTTGCAGCCCTTCCGCAATGTCGGCATCGGAAACGGTAAATCCACCAAGCTTATCGAGGCAGGCCACCGCCGTTGCGGCATTTTCAACCTGATGCAGTCCGTGAAGTGCGGGCGCCGGGAAGAGACGCGCGCCGCTCTCGTTCCGATACTCCCAGCCGTCGTCACCCCGGCGGCAAGACCATTCCCTGTCATATATATAAGGCTGAGATCTCAGCTTTTCTGCGGTTTTTCCGAGGACGTCAAGGGCAACGGGATCTTGCGGGCCGATAACCACCGGCACGTCCGGCTTGATAATCCCGGCCTTTTCTCCGGCAATTCCGGCAAGGTCGGTGCCGAGAAAATCCGCATGATCATGGGAAATCGGGGTAATCGCGGTGAGCGCGGGGCGTGCCACCACATTGGTGGCGTCAAAGCGCCCGCCCAGGCCTGTTTCCAGCAGGAGAATATCGCCCGGCGTCTCGGCAAAGGCCTTGAAAGCGGCGATGGTCGTAATTTCGAAATAGGTGATGGGCGTGTCGCCATTTGCCGTTTCACAGTCGAGGAGAAGGTCGCTCAAAGCGTCTTCCTCGATAATCTTCCCGGCAAGGCGGATGCGTTCGGCAAACCGGACCAGATGTGGGGAAGTGTAGACATGCGCGCGGTACCCCGCCGCCTCCAGCATGGCCCGAAGATAGGCAAGGAGGGAGCCCTTGCCGTTGGTGCCCGCCACATGGAGGACGGGGGGCAGGCGCCGCTCCGGATGATCGAGCTTTGCGAGCAGCGGCAGCATCCGGTCGAGGGTGAGGTCAATGACCTTCGGATGCAGGGCCATCATCCGGGCGAGAATCCGGTCGCTGTTGTTCCCGGTCATGGCGGGGTCAGGCTATTTGTCGTTGACGGCAGCGTTTTTGTCCGTCTCCGCCTTCTTCGCGGGCTTTTTACTGTCGTCCTTGATGGCGGGCGGCAGTTTCAGCTTGCTGGCGAGAAGTTCGACAACGCGGGTCAGGGTTTCACGAAGGTCGCGACGGTGAACCACCATGTCGAGCATGCCATGCTCCAGCAGGAATTCCGCGCGCTGGAACCCGTCGGGCAGGGTTTCGCGAATTGTCTCTTCAATCACCCGCGGTCCGGCAAAGCAGATGAGCGCGCCGGGCTCGGCAATCTGGATATCACCGAGCATCGCGTAGGACGCGGTCACGCCGCCCGTTGTCGGATCGGTGAGAACGACGATAAAGGGCAGGCGATGCTCTTTCAGGCGCTGGATCGCGACCGTAGTGCGTGGCATCTGCATGAGGGAGAGAATACCTTCCTGCATGCGCGCGCCCCCGGCGGCGGAAAACAGGATCAGCGGAGCCTTCTGTAAAATCGCGAGCTTGGAGGCGGAAACGATGGCCTCTCCCACCGCGAGGCCGAGGGAGCCGCCCATGAAATCGAAATTCTGCACGGCGATGACGGCGGGATTGCCCCCCATCCTGCCATGGGCGACTTTCATCGCATCGATATCGCCGGATTTGTTCCGGGCATCCTTCAGGCGCTCCGTATAACGTTTGGAATCGCGGAATTTAAGCGGATCCACCGGGACTTCCGGCAGCTCGATCAGGTCATATTTGGCGTCATCGAAGAGAGCATCGAACCGTTCCCGGGGAGAGACGCGCATATGATAGTCGCAATGGGTGCAGACATTCTGGTTGGCTTGCAGGTCGTTATGAAACAGCATCTGGCCGCAATCGGGGCATTTTACCCAGAGATTGTCGGGTGTGTCCTGTTTTGTGGTCAGCTGCCGGAATTTCGGCAGGACCTTGTTCGTCAACCAGTTCATAATCCTGTCCTGTTACGTCTTTTTTACGCTACGAATGCCCGCCGAAATCTCGCGGGCGAGACCGAGTACCCGTTCTACCGCATCTTTATCGTTACTGCCAAGGGCGACCTGCTCGACAAGGGCGGTGCCCACCACTGCCCCTTCGGCGATTTTCGCAATCTCCGCGGCCTGCTTCCCAGTTCTGAGACCGAAGCCCACCGCAATCGGCAGATCCGTCGTCTTGCGGATGCGGGTAAGGGCATTGGCCACATCCCGGGGGCTTGGCGCCGCGGCGCCTGTCGTCCCGGCAATCGAAACATAATAAAGGAAGCCGGAAGAATTGGCGAGCACCTTCGGCAGGCGCTTGTCATCCGTGGTCGGCGTCGCTAGGCGGATGAAGTTAAGACCCGCATCCCGGGCCGGAAGGCACAGCTCCTTGTCCTCCTCGGACGGAAGATCGACAACGATCAGGCCATCAACCCCGGCGGCCTTCGCATCGGTCAGGAACTGATCAACGCCATAATTATAGATCGGGTTATAATACCCCATCAGCACGATCGGCGTGTCGTCATCACCTGTGCGGAATTCTGAAATGAGTTTGAGCGTCTTCTTCAACGTCGTGCCGGAGGCAAGCGCGCGCAACCCCGCCTTCTGGATCGCCGGACCGTCGGCCATGGGATCGGTGAAGGGCAGCCCCACCTCGATCACATCGGCGCCGGCGGCGGGCAGTCCTTTCACGATTTCCAGCGCGGTCTCGTAATTCGGATCACCGGCCATGACATAGGTGACAAAGGCGGCGCGCCCTTCGGCCTTCAGGGCCCGGAAACGGCGGTCTATACGGGTTTCGCTCACAACTCAACTCCCAGCGCGTCGGCAACGGTGAAAATGTCCTTGTCGCCGCGACCGGAGAGGTTGACGACGATGAGATGATCCTTCGGCAGGCCGGGCGCGAGTTTTTCAAGATAGGCAAGCGCATGGGCGCTTTCCAGCGCCGGGATAATCCCCTCCAGCTTGCAGCAAAGCTGGAAGGCTTCCAGTGCCTCGGCGTCGGTGGCGTTGACATATTTGACCCGCCCCACGTCATTGAGCCAGGAATGCTCCGGCCCGATACCGGGATAGTCAAGACCGGCGGAAATGGAATGCGCCTCCAGTATCTGGCCGTCGTCATCCTGCAACAGATAGGTGCGGTTGCCATGGAGAACGCCCGGCCGGCCGCCTTTTAAGGACGCGGCATGTTTGTTCGTGTCGATCCCGTGACCGGCGGCTTCAACGCCGATAATCTCGACTTTCTCCTCATCGAGAAAGGGATGGAACAGGCCCATGGCGTTCGATCCGCCGCCGATGCAGGCAAGCAGGGTGTCGGGAAGGCGTCCTTCCTCGGCCATGATCTGGCGGCGCGTTTCCTCGCCGATCACGCATTGAAAATCGCGGACTAGTTCGGGGTAGGGGTGCGGCCCGGCCACCGTGCCAATGATGTAGAAGGTATCTTCGACATTCGTAACCCAGTCACGGAGCGCCTCGTTCATCGCGTCTTTCAGGGTGCGCGCGCCGGACTTGACGGGGACGACGTCCGCGCCCAGCAGTTTCATGCGGAAAACATTGGGTTTCTGCCGCTCGATATCCGTCTCGCCCATATAGATCGCGCATTTGAGGCCGAAGCGCGCGGCGACGGTGGCGGTGGCGACGCCATGCTGGCCCGCGCCGGTCTCCGCGATGATGCGTTTCTTGCCCATGCGGCGGGCGAGCAGGATCTGCCCCATGCAGTTGTTGATCTTATGCGCGCCGGTGTGGTTCAGATCCTCCCGCTTGAGGTAGATTTTCGCGCCGCCGTAATGCTCGGTCAGCCGTTCTGCGAAATAGAGCGGGGATTCGCGCCCGACGAAATTCTTCAAAAGACCTGAGAGTTCCTCGGCGAATTCCGGGTCTTCTTTCGATGCCTCATAGGCCTCGTCCAGTTCCAGGATAAGCGGCATCAGCGTCTCGGCGACGAATTGTCCGCCGAAAATGCCGAAATGACCGGTTTCGTCCGGTCCGGTGCGATAGCTGTTCAGTTTCGCCATGATTTTCTATGTCTCAACCTGTTTCTGTGTTTCGATGGCCTGTGTCGCCATCAGGAATGTCTTTATTGCCGCCGGGTCCTTGCGTCCCGGTTCAATCTCTACGCCCGAGGATGTATCGACAATATGCGCGCCGGAAATCCGCACTGCCTCGGCGATATTCTCAGCATTCAGACCGCCCGCCAGCATCCAGCGGCTTTTGATCTTTGCGTCCGCCAGCAATGTCCAGTCGAACGTCAGGCCGTTGCCCCCCGGAAGCGCGTTTTTCATGGTTTTAGGTTCTTTTGCATCAAACAGCAACATATCGGCAACTCCCTCGTAGGGAGAGGCGTCCGCAATCGATGCGGCGCTGTCGATCTTGATGGCCTTCATGACGGGAAGACCGAATGTCTTCTTGATGTCCCGCACCCGTTCCGGCGGCTCGGATCCGTGAAGCTGTATGAGATCGAGCGGGAGTGCGGCGAGAACCTGCCGGATCAAGTCGTCTGAGGGATCCACGAAAAGCCCGACTTTCTGAACGGAGTTCGGGACACTCGCCGTTAACGCCGCGGCCTTTTCCGGCGAGATATTGCGCGGACTCGGGCCGTAGAAGACAAAGCCGACATAGGCTGCGCCATTCTCAACGGCGGCGGCAACGGCGGCGGCGTCTGTCAGTCCGCATATTTTCGCGGCAACAGTCATCTAGGCGGCCAATTCCCCGACAATCGTGCTGACGGCGGCGGCGGGATCGGGGGCGCCGGTGATGGGACGGCCGATCACCAGATAGCTTGCGCCGTCGGTCATTGCCTCGATCGGGGTTTTGACCCGCTTCTGATCGCCATGATCACTGCCGAGCGGACGAATACCGGGGACGACCAGCTTGAAATCCGGGCCGCAGATATTCCGGAGGGCCTGAATTTCGCGCGGGGAACAGATCACGCCGTCGGCGCCGTTCTTTTGCGCAAGCTCGGCAAGGCGCAGGACCTGTTCCTCGGCGGCGCTTTCCACACCAACCGCTTTCAAATCCGCATCATCCATGCTGGTCAGTACCGTGACACCGAGGATCAGGGGCCGCTCGTCGCCAAACTCGGCGGAGGCATCGGCGGCCGCCCGGATCATGGCCGGGCCGCCGCTCGCATGAATGGTCAGCATGGTCGGCTTGATAAATTTCGCCGCGGCGCGGACGCCCCCGGCAACCGTGTTGGGGATATCGTGGAACTTGAGATCGAGAAAGAGCGGGGTCGTTTCCCCCGCAACGGCCATGACGCCTTGCGGACCGTGGGAGGTGAAAAACTCCTTCCCCAGCTTGAGCCCACCCGAAATCGGGGCGATGGCGCGGCCAAGGGCAATCGCCGCCTCCAGATCAGTTGTGTCAATGGCAGTAAAAACGGCATTTTGGGGCGTCTGTCTCATGTCCATACATCCTGTTTTCTGAGATATAGGTGGAAACTGCCGCGATAATAGAGGCTTTCGACAAAATGAAAAGCGATAGACGCGCAAAATGACATGATTTTGCGTTTATTTCTGTTCGTTTGCTTCATAGGCGAGGATTGCGGCAGCAAGATCCTCAAGCGCGGCGCCCGTCGACTTGAAAAGCGTGATTTCCTCGTCGCTCGTGCGGCCCGGGTGCTGGTCCCGGCAGAGGTCATACAGATCCGCCTTGAGGTCCTGCTCCGCAAAGGCGCCGGCCTTCATGGCAAGGACGATATCGCCAGCCTCGTTCAGGCCGCCTTCGCGGGTATCGACGAAGACGTGCGCAATCCGGATGGCGGCATCGTCGGTTTCGCGCATGGTTGGGGTGAAGGCGCCGACAAGATCGACATGGACACCGGGTTTCAGCCAGTCCCCCTGGATCAGGGGTTCGGTGGAAAGGGTGGCGCAGGAGATGATGTCCGCCGTTCCGGCGGCTGCCTCCAGATCGGGTACCGCGAACGCCTCAAACCCCTCATGCGTCAGTTCATCGGCGAGCCGTTCCGCCTTCTCGGCGCGATGGTTCCAGACGGCTACCTCTTTTATCGGGCGGACAGCGGCATGGGCGCGCACAAGGCAGGGCGCCATGGCGCCAGCCCCGACCATCAGCAACCGGCTTGCGTCTTTCCGCGCAAGGAAGGAGGCGGCAAGTGCCGAGGCGGAGGCCGTGCGGCGGGTGGTCAGCTCGCCCGCATTCATGAAGGCGAGGGCCTGTCCGTCCACCGCATCGAACAAGAGATAGGTGCCCTGAACCGATGGCAGGCCGCGGCTGCCGTTTTCCGGCATGACCGTCACGGTTTTTAGACCGAGATATTTTCCCGACTGCCAGGCGGGCATGATCAGCAGGGTGCCCTTTTTCTCATTCTCCGGGTCCAGGGAATGATGGTGACGGAGCGGCTGAGTGCAGCCCGAAGTGAACATCCTGCGCAAAGCGTCGATCAGCGCAGGGTAAGCGAGGGCGGCCGATATTTCGGCGTTTTCAATAATCCGCATCTGGAAACCTTTTTCGGGCCTAATGGCCGGCCTGGTGTTCGATCTGGTGCTTTTCGGCGATGGGCGGCGTAAGGGCGTCGGGCGCCGGGCCGCTGCTGTTGCGGGCTCTTGCTTCTTCAAGATCGCGGGTCAGCGCCATGTTTTTTCCTTTGAGCTCCTCCACTTCCCGTTTGTGCACCCGGTTTTCGTGGCGGGCCTGATGACCGCGCAGCCAGGTGACGACGGACCCGACGATCAGACCGATGAAGGCAGCGGCCAGCAACAGGGCATAGAGCGGCAGGTCAAAGGCGAAGGGAAGCGGATTGAGCGAAAACACTACGGCCTCCCGATTGGCGATACTGAGGGCAGCAACCGCAAGGGCGATGACAAGGAACAAAATCCAGGAAATAAACTTCAGCATGAATGGCCTTCTGGTTCAGACATGGGTTTCTGCCAGACTAACGGTTTTCCGGAAAAATGGCGAACCTTATCAACCCTCGGCGTTGAGTCGGTCGCGCAGGTCTTTTCCGCATTTGAAATAAGGCACATATTTCTTTTCCACCTGCACGGCTTCCCCGGTGCGGGGATTGCGGCCAACACGCGCCGCCCGCTCCTTGGTGGAAAAGGCTCCGAATCCGCGCAGTTCGACCCGGTCGCCACGTGCGAGAGCATCGGATATTTCGTCAAAAATCGTGGTAACAATACGTTCCACATCGCGTTGGTATAAATGGGGATTATTTTCCGCGATGATTGTTATTAGTTCAGATTTTATCATTCGACACTCCCCGCCCCTGAAATTTTCTCGTTAATCTGACATTTTCCCAACTATCCATCAGGTTGCCAAAGGGAGAGCAGTCCGTCAAGTGTAAGTCGTTCTGATAAAACGCTTTTCCCCATCATTTCCCCTAAAAGCCGCGCAATCAGAGGTTTTGGCTCACTATAATCGATGGTCCGAAGGGGCAGGCTGGACGGAATCTGCCGGACTGATTCCAGCCAGGTTTGCGCTTCCGTGATGCCGCCGATTTCATCAATCAGGCCATTATTGACCGCCACCAGGCCGATGACGACCCGCCCGTCGGCAAGGCTGCGGACTTCATTTTCATCCAGTGGCCGTCGGTCGGTTACGAGGCCGACGAACCAGTCATAGGTAGCGGTGACCATCTCCTGCAGGTTCTCCCGCCCGGCTTCCGAGATCGGCTTGAAGGGGGAGGGCTCGCCCTTGAGCGCGCCGGAGGTGATCGCCGTCGCGCTGACGCCGACCTTTTTCATGAGCTCGGAGATTTCGGTCAGCTGCACAATGACGCCGATGGAGCCGACGATGGAGGATTCGCCCGCGAAAATACGGTCCCCGGCAAGGGCCGTCATATAGCCGCCCGAGGCACCGACGGTGCCGATCACGGTGACAACCGGCTTGGTTTCGGCGACCCGGCGAAGCGCCTTGTAAAGCCGTTCGCTGCCATAGGTCGAGCCACCGGGGCTGTTGATATAGACAATCAGCGCCTTGGCGGAGGCATCCCGGATAACCCGGTCGATGGCTTCCTGCCGACGGTCGTTCTCGACAATGATTTCGGTGATATCGAGGCGGGCCACATGATCCGTGACATCGTCCTCTGTCATCGCATTGAAAATCCAGACGCCGACAACGATCAGCAAAACAATCGCGAGGAGGCGCCAAAGCGTCAGGCGCCGCTTCAAACGGCGCCTGACTTTGTAATCTTCGCTATCGGCCGACATGTTCAGTCACCCGACGAAAACAGATATGACCGATAGCGACAGTAGACATGAAGGGATTACCCGTCTGCCTTGTCGTCGGATCCGCCATCCTCTTCGGAGGCCTTGCGCATGGCGGCCCCGAGGATGTCACCAAGCGACGCGCCGGCATCGGAAGAACCATACTGTGCAACAGCCTGCTTCTCTTCCGCCACTTCACGGGCCTTGATCGACAGCGTGACCTTGCGGGTCTTGTTGTCGATGGCCGTGATCTTGGCGTCGATCTTGTCACCGACGGCGAACCGGTCCGGACGCTGCTCGGCGCGATCGCGGCTCAGCTCACCCTTGCGGATGAAGCCGACAACGCCTTCGCTGATCTCGACATCCAGTCCGGCGTCCTGAATCTTGGACACCGTGCAGGTTACAACCGCGCCCTTCTTCATTTCTGCCGCACCGGCAAACGGATCTTCCGCGAGTTGCTTGATCCCGAGGGAGACGCGTTCCTTCTCGACGTCGATGTCAAGAACCTTGGCTTTGACCGTATCGCCCTTCTTGTATTCCTGAATGGCTTGCTCGCCCGGCTGGGTCCAGTCGATATCCGACATATGGACCATGCCGTCGACATCGTTTTCAAGGCCGACGAACAGACCGAATTCGGTGATGTTCTTGACGACGCCCTCAATCTCGGTGCCAACGGGGGTTGTCTGGGCGAAGCTGTCCCATGGATTGTCCATGCACTGCTTCAGGCCAAGGCTGATCCGGCGGCGGGCCTGATCGACCTCAAGCACCATGACTTCCACTTCCTGGGAGGTGGAGACGATCTTGCCCGGATGCACGTTCTTCTTGGTCCAGCTCATTTCGGAGACATGGACAAGACCTTCGACACCGGCTTCCAGCTCAACAAAGGCACCGTAGTCGGTGATGTTGGTGACACGGCCCGTGAATTTCGCGCCGACCGGATATTTGGCTTCCAGGGCTTCCCAAGGATCTTCCTCAAGCTGCTTCATGCCGAGGCTGATGCGCTGGGTATCCTTGTTCAGGCGGATCACCTGGACCTTGACGGTTTCGCCAATGGTCAGGGCTTCCGACGGATGGTTGACCCGGCGCCACGCGATATCGGTGACATGGAGCAGACCATCGACACCACCCAGATCGACGAAGGCGCCGTAATCGGTGATGTTCTTGACCACACCTTCCAGTGTCTGGCCTTCTTCCAGCGTGCCGATCAGCTCGGAGCGGGCTTCGGCGCGGCTTTCTTCCAGAACGGCGCGGCGGGAAACAACGATGTTACCGCGGCGGCGATCCATTTTCAGGATCTGGAAAGGCTGCGGAATACCGCGCAGCGGGCCGATGTCGCGAACCGGACGAACGTCGACCTGGCTGCCGGGCAGGAAGGCAACGGCGCCGGAAAGGTCAACCGTGAAGCCGCCTTTCACGCGGCCGAAGATAATGCCATCGACGCGCTCGCTCTTGTCGAACGCCACTTCGAGTTTTTCCCAGGCTTCCTCGCGGCGTGCCTTGTCCCGGGAAAGGACGGCTTCACCGGCGGAGTTTTCGATGCGTTCCAGAAAAACCTCGACGGTATCGCCAACGCTGAGTTCGGCGTCCTGTCCGGGAGCGGCAAATTCCTTGAGCGGAATGCGGCCTTCGGACTTCAGTCCGACATCAATGATCGCAAGATCATTTTCGATATTGATCACGGTTCCCTTGATAACGGTGCCTTCCAGGCTGTCACTGGCACCATAGGACTCGTCAAGAAGCGCCGCAAAATCTTCAATTGCGGGCATGCCTTCTTCGGCAATAGATGTATCTGTCATATTTGATTTCCTAGCAATCCTGATATCAGGCCAAACCGGTTCTCCGGCGGATTGATGGCCACAAGCTTCTCCAGTTAAAAGATACGCACGCGAGAGAAGCGTAATTTTCATGGTTCCGGCGTGGTCGGAACGGTTCATCCTTGCAGTCTAGGCGGCGTCAATAATCTTGCAAGCCGCGTTAACAGCCGCCTCTATATCCAATTTTGACGTGTCAAGCAAGTGGGCATCGTCGGCTTTTTTAAGCGGCGCCGCGTCCCGGCCGGTATCGCGGGCATCCCGCGCCTGCAAATCCTCCAGCACAGCCTCGAAACTTGTGTCCACGCCTTTGGCGGCCAGTTCGTCGTACCGGCGGCGGGCGCGAATCTCGGCGCTGGCGGTCACGAACAGCTTCACATCGGCATCGGGACAGACGATGGTGCCGATGTCCCTGCCGTCCAATACCGCACCTTTCTCCCGTTTTGCGAAGTTTCGCTGATATTGAAGGAGCTCGTCGCGCACGCCTTCATTCGCGGCAACGACGGAGGCCGCCTCGCCGGTTTTCTCGTCACGAAGAGCAGGATCGTCGAGGGCAATTTCCCCGACATGGCGCGCGGCAGTCACGGCGGCGGTGGTATCGGCCGGATCTTGCCCATTGCGCAGCAGCTTGAGGCCAACCGCGCGGTAAAGCGCACCGGTATCAAGATAATCGAGCTTATATATATCAGCGATTCGCCGCGCCAGCGTTCCTTTTCCGGCGGCGACCGGACCGTCGACCGCGATAATCATGAAGCCTCTTCCTCGCGGATATCTCCGCCCAGACGACGCAGCAGATTGGCAAATCCGGGAAAGCTCGTCTCCATCACCCGGCCATCATCCACGGTGACGGGATTTTTCGCGCCCAGCCCCATGACCAGAAAAGACATGGCGATGCGATGATCGAGATGGGTTTCAATGCGCCCGCCACCCGCCGGCGGGGTGCCGTTGCCGTCGATGATCAGGCCATCCTCGAACTCCTCCAGGGTTGCGCCGCAGGCGATCAGCCCGGCAACCATGCTGGCGATCCGGTCCGATTCCTTCACCCGGAGTTCCTCAAGGCCGCGCATGACGGTCTTGCCGATCGCGAAGGTGGCGGCGACGAACAGCACGGGAAACTCGTCGATCATGGTCGGCGCGCGCTCCGGCGGAACCGTTATCCCCTTAAGCGCACTGCCGCGGACATGAAGATCGCCGACAGGCTCCCCGGCCTGATCGCGCTTGTTCAGAATCTCGATATCCGCGCCCATTTCCTTCAGCGTTATGAACAGCCCGTCGCGCAGCGGATTGAGCCCGACATTTGTAATGGTCACATCAGAGCCCGGCAGGATGGCCGCCGCAACCACCATGAATGCCGCCGACGATGGATCGCCCGGCACGGTAATATCGGCGGCGGAGAGTTCCTGCTGTCCCTCATACTCAATGACGCGGCCGCCGGTATCGAGGTCGGTCACGGTCACCGTCGCGCCGAAATGGCGCAGCATATTCTCCGTATGGTCGCGGGTCGGCTTGGGCTCGGTCACGCGGGTGAGGCCGGGGGTATCGAGCGCAGCCAGCAGGATCGCGGATTTCACCTGGGCGGAGGCAACGGGGAGTTCATAGTCGATCGGCATTAGCTCCCGCCCGGTCACGGCCAGGGGGAATCGCCCACCCGAACGGCTCGTAATCAGGGCGCCCATCTCCTCCAGCGGCAGCCGGACCCGACCCATGGGGCGTTTATGCAGGCTGGCGTCGCCGGCGAAGAAGGTGGTGAACGGGCAGGCCGCGACCAGCCCCATCAGCAGCCGCGCCGCTGTTCCGGAATTTCCCATGTCAAGAACCCGCTCCGGCTCGGCGAGGGCGCCGATACCATTACCAGTGACCTGCCAGCTGCCGTCCTCATTCTTGCTGACGGTTGCGCCGAGCTGGCGCATGGCGGCGGCGGTACACAGCACATCCTCCCCCTCCAGCAGGCCGGTGATCGAAGTCGTCCCGGCGGCGAGGGCCCCGAAAATAAGGGCCCGGTGGGAAATCGACTTGTCGCCGGGCACGGTAATGATGCCGGTCAATGGCCCGGAGGCGTGCGCCGACATCGGAAGCGGGGATGAGGAATGAGAGGTCATGGATCTTCGGCCGGATATGCCTTCGGGCTTGAAAATAGGGAAACTCCTGCACCGGGGTTTTAGCAAGGTTTTTTACCGATGTCACATAAAGCTGAGCCCAAATGAAAGAAACTTTTGACAGCGCCCGGTTATTCTGGCAATTCACCCTCTCTTAAAATGCTTTGGGGTGCCATTTTAGCCGATTTGGCATCCACATCAGGATGAGGTGACAATGGCAAAACCGGAATGGGGCGAAAAGCATCGTTGCAGTGCTTGCGGAAAGCCTTTTTACGATATGAAGAAAACGCCGATTATCTGTCCGGCCTGCGGCGAAGAAAATACACCAGAACGGTTGTTGAAACCGCGCCGGCCTTCCTCCGGTCCAACGGAAGCGGCAAAAAAAGCGGCCGCAGCGGCAGCAGCGAAGAAGAAAGCGGACGATCTGGCGGATGATGATGATGAGGATACGGACGTTGATGACGATCTCATTGATCCGGACACAGTCGATCTTCCTGATGATGAAGAGGATGATGATGATCTTTCCGGTGTCGTGATTAAGCCGAAATCCGACGACGAAAGCTGATTTCATCCCGGAGTCACTTTTGACTTGAATCTGAAAGGGCTTCGGCATAGTTTCCGAACCCGCGGCGGGCGTACCCGCCACTATGGGGCCATAGCTCAGTTGGGAGAGCGCTTGAATGGCATTCAAGAGGTCGACGGTTCGATCCCGTTTGGCTCCACCATTATTTAAAAAGGCCCTGCCTGTGCGGCGGGGCCTTTTTTGTTTTCACGCGATGCAGTGATTATTTACGCCGCGGCGCGTTGCGGGCGGCGGTTACGCTGGCGGGGTCTGCCCGACCCGGCGTTCTGGGATTTCGGCGCGCCTGAGCGGCCGCCCCCGTTATTCTGCCGGTTGCCGGAAGCGGCGCCTGAGCGGCCATTTCCACCACCACGGCGCCTGCGTCCGCCATTTGCAGGCTTGCTGTCCTCACCGACCGGGGCATTGGCGATGCCTTCCGCATGAAAGGGATGATCTTCCAGCACCGGTACGGGCTGGCGGATGCTCTTTTCGATATCCTTGAGGTATGCGCGCTCCTCATGATCACAGAAGGAGAGGGATGATCCCGTCGCGCCGGCGCGTGCCGTACGGCCGATCCGGTGGACATAGCTTTCGGGCTCGTTCGGGATCTCGAAGTTGATCACATGGGTGACACCATCGACATCAATCCCGCGTGCTGCCACATCCGTCGCCACCAGGGCACGGGTCTCGCCGGCGCGGAACTCATTGAGCGCCTTCTGCCGGGCATTCTGCGATTTATTGCCGTGAATGGCGGCGGATGAAATGCCCAGCTGTTCAAGCTGACGCGAGACTCGGTTGGCGCCATGCTTGGTGCGGGTGAAGATCAGGACCCGGCTCAGGCTTTCGTCTTTCAGCACATGTGCCAGCAGTTCACGCTTGCGCCCCTTTGGCACCATCAGGACATGCTGCGCCACTTTTTCCGCGGTTGTGGCTGCCGGGGCAACCTCTATCCGGATCGGATGGGTGAGAATACTGTTGGCAAGCTTTTCGACCGACGTCGGCATGGTCGCGGAAAAAAGCAGGGTCTGCCGTTTTGTCGGCAGTTGCGCGATGATTTTCTGAATATCGCGGATAAAGCCCATATCGAGCATCCGGTCCGCTTCATCAAGCACCAGATACTCGACATTGCCGAGATTGACATGGCGCTGGTTCATGAGATCGAGCAGGCGGCCCGGTGTCGCGATCAGGATATCGACACCGGCCGTCATTGCCTTAATCTGCGGTTTGGCCGATGCCCCGCCAAAGATCAGGGCTGTTTTCAGATGCAGATATTGTCCATAGGCGCGGATATTTTCGGAAATCTGCATTGCCAACTCCCGCGTCGGCGCAAGGATCAGGGCGCGGGCGCCCCTTGCCGTACGCTTTCCCTCTCCGGTCAGAAGTTTCTGGATCAGGGGCAGCGAGAAGGCGGCGGTTTTACCGGTGCCGGTCTGTGCAATTGCGATCAGGTCTTTGCCGTTCAGAACGGCGGGAATCGCCTGCTGCTGGATTGGCGTCATGGTTTCATAGCCGCCCTCTTCGACAGCGCGAAGGACGGATTGGTTCAGACCGAGGTCTGTAAATTTTGTCATTACTCTCGTTACTTTCCAGTTTTTATAAGGCCTGTTGCAGCGCAGACGCTTCCCGATCCAAACAACCACAAACGACCGGTCGAGTTTCTCGATCGATGCGGATGTTTTGCTGTTTCGGGGGTGGTTTCGACGGCCTAATGAATAGAGATCGAAATTAGCGCCATGCGAAAAGCTGCAACGCGACACTCTACTGGTATCGCTTCGGCAATGGTGCGACTTATACGCTAAATTACCGGAATGTCAAACTTTCTCTATTTGCCCGCCAGCGACTTCAGGCGCTTTTGGGCGTCCGACGCGAGGGTGCGGGTAAGCTCCCCGGCGTCCAGATCGCGTGCCAATGCCGCGGCCTGTCCCGACCAGAGGGAGGTGAAATCGCCCGATCCGGCGGCTTCCGCCCTGGCTTTCAGTGGCGCAAGCGCCGCACCGGCTGTCGGGAAGGGCGGGGTCTTGTCCGAGATTGGCCCGACCTCCTGGATTACCCGGTTGATCAGCCCGCGCGCGGGCTTGCCGGAGAACACATTCGTCAAGACAGTCTGGTCATCCTTTGCCTGATGAAGGGCGTCCCGATGAATATCTGTAATCAGCGCTTGCGGCGTAAACAGATAGGCGGTGCCAATCTGAACACCGGTCGCGCCCAGGGCAAAGGCGGCGGCAATTGCCCGGCCATCGGCAATGCCGCCTGCCGCAATAACCGGCACTTTCACGGCATCGACCACCTGCGGCAGAAGCGCCATGGTGCCTGCCTGGGCCGTAATATCCTTGGTCAGGAACATGCCGCGGTGGCCGCCCGCTTCATAGCCTTGCGCAATAATCGCATCGCAGCCGTTTTCTTCCAGCCAGCGCGCCTCCCTCACCGTTGTCGCGCTGGAAATAACGCGTACGCCTGCGGCCTTGACCCGCGAAAGCAGGGAGGGGTCGGGCAGGCCGAAATGAAAGCTGACCACATTCGGCTTGATTTCCTCAACCAGTGCGCACATGCCCTCATCAAAGGCGCGGCGGGCAGGCGCAGGAGCGACATCGGAAGGGTCAAGTCCGAACTCTTTATAGAA
>TARA_R110000787_G_scaffold25757_5_pt1 | contig 32415 bp, 21 predicted proteins | sample TARA_R110000787 | Tara Oceans TARA_R110000787 (sample SAMEA4397920) | marine metagenome | biome: Polar Biome; feature: [DCM] deep chlorophyll maximum layer (ENVO:01000326); material: water (ENVO:00002006), including particulate matter (ENVO:01000060) such as... | depth 35 m | reverse complement strand
CGGCGGGGCACCGATATCGTCCCCGATCAGGCTTTCACCCGGACGGACGATGGTAAATTCGACCGGTCGGGTGGTTGCTTTGAAGGCCCCCTCTTCCTTGGTCACGACGGTATAGGCTGTCGTGTTCAGATCGCCGGCTTCCGGAAAATCTGCCCGGTAATGTGCACCGCGACTGTCTTCACGTGCCAGCGAGGCAAAGGCGATGGCGCGGCTGATCTCGACCAGGCTGTCCATGTTCAGGCGGTCATGCCAGGTCAGATTGAAGGCGCGGTCCGTATCGTCGACACCGGACTCGGCAAGCTCGGCAGCAATATCATCAAGCTGGCTTGTGGCCCGGGTCAGTCCTTCGTGATCGCGGATAATGCCAACATCATCCCACATCACATTATAAAGACGTTCCCGCAATCCATTGATATTGCCTTTCTTCTTGGCAAAAGGCGCGACCGCCTTTGCAATGGCGGCATCAATGGCAGAGCGGTCCGGATCACGCAGGCCACCTTTGCCTGATTTGACGTAAGCAGCCATTGCATCACCGGCAATGCCGCCAAAGACGGTGGAGTTTGCTACCCCGTTTCCACCCAGACGGTTAGCCCCGTGGACACCGCCCGCATCTTCGCCCGCGATGAACAGGCCATCAATCTTGGTTTCACAATCACCGTGGAAGACCATGCCCCCCATCATGTAATGGGCCGTTGGCACGACTTCAACGCGGTCACCGGCAAGATCAAAACCGCTGTCGGCGCACCGTTCGACCATTCCCTTGAAGCGTTTGGCCACGTTTTCCGGGCCGAGATGCTTCATTTCGATATAGACCCCGCCGTTCGGGGTTGTCTTGCCGTTGCGCATTTCAGCATAGATGCCACGGGAGACCACGTCGCGGGTGGCGCGTTCACCGGCCGGATCGTAATCCAGCATGAACCGCTCGCCATCACCATTCAGCAGATAACCGCCGGCCCCGCGCAGTCCCTCTTCAAGCACCGTCCCGGTCATGCGGGTGTCGGTTCCGGCCAGCAGGCCAGTCGGATGGAACTGGACCATTTCCATGTCGCGCAGTTCCAGACCGGCATCAAGCGCCATGGCCATACCGTCGCAGGTCTTGTCGCCCGAAGGCGTGTGATAAAGATACATGGTTGGCCCGCCACCACTGGCCAGCAGCACAGCCTTGGCACGAACGAAGAAGAATTTACCGGTCCGCATATCGATCATCACGACGCCGGAAAGCGCGTCACCGGCGGGGGTCTTGATCAGCGCAATGGCCCGGCATTCTTCCAGCCGGCGCAGCGGATTGCGCATCACCTGCTCCATCAGCCGGTTGATGATCTCGATTCCCGTCAGATCGCCTTTATGGACTGTGCGGTCAAAGCTCTGCCCGGCGAAAGCTTTCTGATGCAGAGAGCCATCGGGGTTGCGGTCAAAGAAGCAGCCGAGTTCATTTTCAAGCTCATGGATACGCTCAATAGCGGTTGTCACCAGCCGCCAGGCGAGATCCTGATCGGGCAGCCATTTGCCGCCGACAATGGTGTCCATGAAGTGACGCTCAATGGAATCCGCAGGGTTCAGCGCCACATTGTAGCCACCCTGCACCATCCGGGTGCAGCCGCATTTGCCGATCAGTCCCTTGACCGCCAGTGTGACTTCAAGGTCGGGAGCCGCCTTCTGGGCATGGAGAGCGGCAAACAGCCCTGCCCCGCCGGAGCCGATGATCAGGATGTCGGTGTCGAATTGTTCAATCGTCTCGGTCATCAGATCAGCTCGCTATCAGTATGAAACCGGCCGCCATCAGGGTCGCCATGGCGACACCGAAAGCGATCAGGTCTTTTTGCCAGGGGCGCCAGGAAACCAGCTCGATCAGCAGGACCCGAAGGCCGAATACAAGATGAATGGTGAGGAAAAATACCAGCCCCATCTCGGCGATTTTCGCCAGCATGTTGTCCGCCAGCGCGAGATAGCTGTCCATGGTGACATCACCATCAATGGCCGTGCCCAGCAGCAGGAAGTGGAACGGCAGGAAAACCGCCAGAGCAACGCCGGAAATGCGATGCCCGGCAAATGCCCACCAGTAACGATGTTTGTGTCGACCGGAAATCATATTGCCACCACTCCGTAGACGGCGCGCAGGCCAATGATAAGCAACAGGACAGCAAAGCCAGCCATCAGCAGATCAACGGCCCGCCCTTTAAGTCCTGCCATTTCTGCCAGCACGTTGCGAACGCCGATCGGTGCATGAATGGCAGCAGAGACGACAAACAGACCATAGAATATGGCCCAGCCGACGCTTCCCTGTGTGCGTGAGAGGATCTCACCAGCCGTGATGCCACCCCGCATGGCATAGATGATCAGCAGCAGATGCGCGATCACCAGCGGCGCCATGATCATGGCGGAGGCCCGTTGCAGAATGTAAAGCCAGGCAGAGGTCATTTCAGTTTCCCCTGCAGCAGCGCCTTGGCAGATTCCCGTTTCAGACCGGCAATCGACAGCGACGGATTCAGGCCAACAGGACAATGCACGGCACAACTGCCCTGACTGTGGCAGGAATGACAGCCGGCATCTGTCGCGACGGCTTTCAGGCGTTCTGTCTGGCTGTCGTCACGCTCGTCATTCAGCAGCGTCCATGCCCGGTTGAGAGCGGCCGGGCCAAGATATTCAGAATTCCAGGAAACGACATCGCAGGCCGAATAGCAGACGGCGCAATTGATGCATTCGATACCGGCAGAAGCTGCCTGACGGGCGGTGCTGGTCGGGTCGACCGGATTCATTTTCTCATGCCGGGTGCGCGTGCCGTTAAACTTCCCTTCCGCACGCTGCCACTTTGCGAAGAACTCCGTCATGTCACAGGCCAGATCCTTGATGACCGGCATGTTGCGGAGCGGTGCAATGCTGACTTCGCCGTCCTCGACCACGCGGGAGACATGTGTACGACAGGTCCAGCGCGGCTTGCCGTTCACCGTCATGGCGCAGGAGCCACACATACCGACACGGCAGGCGAAACGATAAGACAGGGTGTCATCAAGATGACGCTGAATGTAGGTCACAACATCCAGAATCGTCTGGCTGGCCCGATGCGGTACTTCATAATGCTGCCAGTCGCCGCTGTCCTTGCCGCGCCAGACCTTCACCTTCATGGTTTTTCCGGTGTTCTCGCCCATCTCTGGTTCCTTGCCCCTCGTCCCGACCTTGGATCGGGCTCATTTACTGTGCCCTAACATAGTGTGCCGGTAGTGGTATTTGAAACCGAATAGTCTTGAAGCTGTTGCTTCAAATTATCTGATGTTAAGGCTGTTCAAGGCTCCGACTTCCGCCTACCAGTTTTTCTATCTCCACAAATACTGCATCTATCAGCGGTGTTTTAGGTGATTCTTCGCGCTCGACCAGAGCCAGAACACGCTCAGGCGGGGGCGAGCCAAAGGGCACTTTCTTGATTGGCAGCGGGCGTGGTTCCTCAACAGACCGCTCTGGCAACACGCTGACTCCAAGGCCGTGATAGACCATCTGCGTGATTGCCTCCATGGAGGCGAGTTCCATGCTTTCAGACACCTTGATATTCCGGTTTCGCAACTCCCGCTGAATCATCCGGCCGACAGTCGCGTGGCGGCTGAAACGTATGTAAGGCAGTTTTTCAAGCAGTTCGACGTCGGTGTTGTAGGGCGCGTCCAGCGGCGCCACGACCATCAGCTGCTCGCTGGCAAACGGACGGACGCGAAGCCCCGGCGGTGTCTGGGCGGCTTCGCTGACAATTGCCGCGTCGATTTCACCACGGTCGACCATATGGATCAGTTCTGTCGCCATGTTCTGGGCAATCCGGACCTTGAGCCGCGGATGACGGGTACGTAAACCCGCCAGTGTTCGCGGTAACAGTCCGGTCAGGGTAGTTGGTACCGCACCCAGTTCGAGCATTCCGGCCAGAGCGTCCCGACTGGAGGCCGCTTCCGTCATCTGGTCATAAAGAAAGACAATTTCCCGGGCTTTTGGCAGCAGGGCCTTGCCATAGGCGTTCAGGGTTGGCGGCCGTTTGGTACGGTCGAATAGCTCGCAGCGCAGTTCGTCTTCAAGGGCGCGCATCTGCATGCTGACTGCGGACTGGGTAATGCCGACCACATGTGCGGCACTCGCAAAGGTTCCGCTTTCCGCAATGGCGATGAAGGTGCGGAGATATCTGACGCTCATCTGATTCCTCGTGTCTTTGGGAACATCGCCACCGCTTCTCAACGGATGGTGAAACAGTCTCTGTTCGAGAGTTATATCAAAAAAATGCAAGAGGGTACGGCAAATCTTTTGAAATGCTTACCTATTGTCAGCTCATCAAACCGGTTCGCATGAGGTTCATGCCCATCAGCACAATGGCGACCAGCAATATGCGGCGGTATAATTGTTCGTCGAGCCTGTGGCGGAGTTTCTCCCCGAACCACATGCCGGCCAGTGCCGGAATACAGGCGACGGCAGATATGGGAAAGGTGCCGCCATTGAGAACGCCATTGGCGATAAAGGCGATCAGGAATGGTAGTGTTCCGGCCAGCCAGATAAAGCCGACAGCACCGATGAACACATCCTTGGTCAGGCGAAGCGAGATTAGGTAGGTCAGCAGCGGCGGGCCCCAGATTGTTGAAATTCCACCAAAAACGCCGCTGAGAAGCCCGGCGATAATTCCGGCCGGCCGTTCATAACGCTGTGGCAGGACAAACCGGTCACTCAGCAGGTTGGCGGTACCGACGACGACCAGCACGGCACCGATAATAATACGAAGCGCATGGTCATCCAGTGATGAGACCAGTGTCGAGGACGCCAGCATGGTGACGGTCAGGGCCAGAATGACAGGCCAGAAACGACGTGCCTGAGACAGGCAGTCCGGTGTACGAAATGCCTGCCAGACATTACTCATGACGATCGGCAGTACCATCACGGCCAGCGCCAGATGAATCGGGAAGATCATCGCCAGCAGTGACAAACCGATGATTGGCAATGCCAGACCGATAATTCCCTTGATCCAGCCGGCGAAGGCCAGAGCAAGGGCTGCCAGAGCCAGTGCGACGGGGTCATATCCGATGAACATATCCACCCGACGACTATAGAACCATCAGCCTGTTGTGAAAGCGCACGGTTCCACCCCGATACCGATTCTTGATTTTCCGGGACAGGAGATATTCCGGTGATAACAAAACGCCGCCCTGAACCGGTTCGTGAGATTCAGGACGGCGTTTGTATCATGACTGATCTCCGGGTTTTCCGGAAGAACCAGATATTCTAACCAAGCATTTCCTTCAGATGCACCCCGACTTCCGACGGCATGGACATGACACGCACACCCGCCGCTTCCAGTGCCTTCTTCTTGGATGCATGAGTGCCTTTGTCGCCCATGACAATGGCACCGGCATGGCCCATCTTCTTGCCTGGTGGTGAGGCGCCGCCAGCAATGAAGGAGGTGATCGGCTTGCTCATTGATGCCGCAAGTTCGGCAGCTTCTTCCTCTTTTGTGCCGCCGATTTCACCAACAAGAACAATAGCATCCGTCCGGTCATCAGCCTCGAAAGCTTCCAGTGCATCACGGAACGTCGTGCCGGAAACCGGATCGCCGCCAATACCGATGAAGGCAGACTGTCCATAGCCGGCCGTTACCAGATTGAGACAGATCAGGGTGCCAAGACTACCGCTGCGGGAAACCACACCGATTCGTCCGGGCTGGAAGATATTCTTGTTGAAGCCCGGCATGATGCCGATGAAACATTCTCCGGGGGTTACCAGCCCGGCAGTGTTCGGTCCGACAATCCGGCAGCCGGCGTCTTTTGCGATGGCAACGATTTCCATCACGTCACGGACCGGGATGAACTCGGTCAGAATGACCAGCGTCTTTACCCCGGCCTCAATGGCATCAATAGCCGCAGCGCGGGCTGCCAGCGGCGGAATGAACATGACGGAGACATCAATCGGACCGTCCTTGGCTGCCGCCACGGCTGAGGCATAGACCGGAACGCCACAATGTGTTGTACCGGCTTTTTTCGGATTCACGCCGCCGACAACATTGGTGCCGCATTCCTGCATGCGCTCTGTCCAGAAGGTACCCTGTCTGCCGGTGATGCCCTGAATCAGGACTCTGTCTTTGCTTCGGATAATCATTTCGCAGCCTCAATCGCGGCTTTGACCGCGTCATCCATCAGATCATAAGGTTCAATCCCGAGCCGGTCGCGGACCAGCGCAATGGCTTCGTCCTCACCGGTGCCGTGGATCGAGAAGAAGACGGGAAGGTCCGGCTTCAGTTCCAGCCAGGCTTCAACCACGCCCTGTGCCATGACATCACAGCGCGCAAAGGCGCCGCAGAAATTGACCATCAGGCTTTTGACGTTCGGGTTGGCGAGCACAATCTCCAGTGCCGGCTTGGCCTTGGTATAGGCCTCACCACCAATCTCCAGAAAGTTCGCCGGTTTGCCGCCATAATGGCTGATAGCGTCCATGGTGGTCATGGTCAGCCCTGCCCCGTTGGCCAGTACGCCGACCGCGCCATCCAGTTCGATATAGCGCAGGCCATGTTCTTCACCGCGCTTCTCCAGCCCGGTTTTCTTTTCCGGGGTGGCCAGAGCCGCTGTTTCCGGCTGGCGGGCGGCACCGGAATCTTCCAGTGAGAATTTGCAGTCCAGGGCGATGACATCACCGGTTGTTGTCAGGACCAGCGGGTTGATTTCGACCATTTCCGCATCCCGGTCGTGATAAAGCTGATAAAGCTTCACCAGCGTCGCAGCGACATCATCCGCGGCGGCACCAAGGTCCATGGTCGCCAGTGCAGCTTTTGCCGCTGCCAGATCAAGGCCCTTGCGAATGTCGGTGTTCAGGCGAACCACCTTCTCCGGTGTTGCCTCGGCGACTTCTTCGATATCCATGCCCCCTTCGGTAGAAAACATCAGCAGCGGTGCCTTGGCCGAGGTATCGGTCAGAATGGCTGCGTAGAGTTCCCGTGCGATGGGAACCTGTTCCTCGACCAGAACCTGTTCGATTTCAAAGCCGCCAATTTCCATCCCGATAATGGCCTGAGCTGCATCCCGTGCTTCGTCCGGCGTTGCCGCCAGCTTTACGCCGCCAGCCTTGCCGCGTTTGCCGGTCGGTGCCTGTGCCTTGACCACAACCTTGCCGATCTCGGCGGCAATACGGGCAGCTTCTTCCGGTGTATTGGCCAGACGGCTTTGCGGAATGCGTATGCCAAATTCAGCCAGCAACGGTTTTGCTGCATGTTCTTCCAGATTCATTGACCGTACCTCCCCCAGTAGGCACCGAACATTTCTTCTTCGCTCGGTTTGTCCTCGCCAACTGTCGTGACGAGGTGCGTTATGTTGATGAAGTGACTGTAGTTCAGGTTCTCGCTGATCGAGTTCCCGGCCCAGGTGCCGCAGCCCATGCTCAGGGTGAAGTTGAGGCCATTGTTAAAGCTGCCGCCATTGCCGAATGTATGAGCCTGATTGACCAGTACCCGCACAACATCCAGTTCCTCAGCCAGACGCTTTGGCTTGGCCGGATCGCTGGTATGAATGCCACAGGAATGGCCGGCACCCTTGTAGGCCAGAATTTCATCGACCTTGGCAACGGCTGCATCAAAGTCCTTCACACGGTAGACAGTCAGGACCAGTGAGAGCTTCTCATCTGACAGCGGATAGTCGTCGCCGACCCCTTCTTCCATCGCCATGAAGAATTTGCAGCTTTTTGCGGCTTCAGGCATGCCGAAAGCTTCGGCGAGGATGTCCGGATCCTTGGCAATGACATGACGGTTCAGGTTTCCATTGACCCAGAGTGTATCGAGAATGTTCTGACGCTCTGCGTCACTGGCCATGTAGCCCCCTGCCCGCTGTAACGCGGCAATGGCATCGTCGAACGCGTCATCAATGATGACCAGCGAGTTTTCGGATGAACAGGATGTGGAGTTGTCGAAGGTCTTCGACGCGCAGATTTTCTCGGCCGCATCGTCATAATCTATACCGGAATCGATGATCACCGGGACGTTCCCTGCCCCAACCCCGATGGCGGGTGTGCCACTGGAATAAGCCTGACGGACATTGTTCTGGCTGCCGGTGCAGACGATAAGGTCGCACTGGCGCATCAGTTCATGGGTCAGTGCCTTGTTTACCGGTGCAGGCAGAACCTGAATGAGATCCGGATCGAAACCGGCTTTCTCAAGTTCCATGCGTGCAAGCTCGACGGTTCGGGTTGATGTGGCCAGTCCGGCCGGTGACGGCGCGATGATGACTGCATTGGCGCCTTTTACGGCCATCATGGCCTTGTTGATCGGTGTCGCAGCCGGGTTGGTTGACGGGCAGATCGCGGCAACCACGCCAACCGGCTTGCCGTATTTGACCAGTCCCCGGGCCTTGTCTTCCTCGATAATGCCAACCGTGCGAGCCCGCATCAGGTCGCGCAGGGCGCCGAATGTCTTGCGTGTGTTCTTTATGATCTTGCTCTCAACCGTACCGAGGCCGGTATCATCAACGGCCATTTCAGCCAGTGCGCGGGCATTTTCCGGCTTGTAGATCGACCAGGCGAGAGCCGTGACGGCTTCATCAACACGAGCCTGATCTGCGTCTTTCAGGCTCGCCATGGCCTTTCGGCCACGTGCCATCAATCCGGTAATGATTGCTTCGACATCAATGTCCTGTGCCGGTCGTCCTGCGGGCTGACCCATCCTGATCCTCCATGGCGTTTAATTGTTGTGACAGATTTACTCCTCCTGATTTAATCAGAAAAGTGCATAAAGCTGTCAGGTGTCGTCAATAAATTTGAAGAAAGTTAATTGGCTGCCTGCCTGTACCCCAATCGTGCCATGCAGGAATCAAGTAATTCGGCCTCTCGGCGCCGGGCATCTGTGCGCTCAAAGCTTCCGATCAGTCCGCCAGAGCGACGTTCCTGGGCAATTGATCCGTCATGGACGCCCAGATCACGATTGATTTCCCGTCGTGCAAAACTTTTGCAGGCACTGAAATCGCTTCCCCACTCACTGTTTGGCTTTGTCGGATGACGCCAGTTCCCGGGGTCAGTTGATGATGAACATCCGGCAAGACTTACACCGATGACGAATGTCAAATATAAGCCAAGGGAACGCGCAGTTTGATCGGTCATCATTTGAGAGAGAACTTCCTTTGAGGTTTGTTTTCCAAATATTAACCCTGAAAGTCTTTGATTATCACACTGATTCTTCAATTCTGATCAGCGAATGATAACCCGAGTCGGCGATAAAGTCTCTTACTGGCCCCAATGGAAAACCGTCAATAAAATGTCGTTACACACCAATTTCCCCCATCTTCAGGAAATTCCACGAATACTGTTGATGGGAAGTTTGACGGGTATTGATTGCACCCGTAAATTAACCCTGACGCGAAGCCACTCTGGCTACGGACTTATCTGGGTGCGGATTGTAGGCTCTGTGAGCAATAAACTGAAAACAGGACTGATCGGTGTGGCGATGGCCACGTCCCTTCTCGCCTCCGCTCCGGCTCAAGCCGAGACGCTGGAAGACGCGCTCCGTTTTCTGTTGCTGAATCATCCGCAGATCAAGGCTGGTAAAAATCAGGTCGCTTCCGCCGACGAGGGGATCAATGTGGCCCGCGCCGGTTTCCTGCCGGTAATTTCAGTTTCCGGGGATTCCGGATATGAGCATATCGACAATCCTGCCCGTCGCGCGGTCAAGGAAGGCGATTCCGCTTTCGGACGGCAGCGTGAAACCGCAAACCTGAATATTACCCAGAACATCTTCAACGGGTTCGCAACGACAAATACGACGGAGGCCGCTCGCCTGAACAAGGACGCCAGTCAGCATAACCTGAACCTGACGCGGCAGCTTGTCTCCTTTGAAGGTATTACCAGCTATATTGATGTCCTCCGGCAGCAGCGGCTCATTCAGCTGGCCTTGCAGAATGAGGGCAACGTCCAGACCCAGCTTGAACTGGAAGATGAGCGTGTTCAGCAGGGTGCCGGTGTCGCGGTCGAAGTGCTTCAGGCTAAATCCCGGCTGCAGGTTGCCAAGGAACGGCGTGTCGCGTTTGAAGGTTCTGCCAAGGATTCATTCTCGCGATATAATCAGGTGTTTCAGCGGTTCCCGGAACCGGCGGCAATGTCTGATCCCCGTCCCCCAATCGAACAATTGCCGCAGACCGTTGACGAGGCGGTCAATATTGCCCTGCGCGAAAACCCGGCCGTTGGTGGCGCTATTGTTGTGACGGACCTTGCTGCAACACAGCGGAAGACGGCCCGTGCAGACTACTATCCAACCGTCGATCTGGTGCTGGATTCCAATTACGAGCGTCACAGCAACGCGACAATCGGAACGCGTCGCGATTACTCTTTCCTGGTGCAGGCAAACTGGTCGCTTTACAACGGTGGCGCGACCCGCGCGGCCGTTGCTCAGTCGGCCTTTGATTATGCCGCCAGCCGGAACAGCGAAATCAACGTCAACCGGCAGGTTGAGCAATCAGTTCGTCTTGCCTGGCAGGCACTGGAAACGTCACGCGAACGTCTGGTGCTGCTTGAGAATGCCGTGAATATCGCGACTGAAGTGTTCAAGGCCCGCCAGCAGCTTGAACAGGCTGGTAAGGAAACCGGGCTTGTTGTGCTCGACTCTGCCCGTGAGATATTCAATGCCCAGATCAATCTGGTCGCAGCTTCCTATGATATGAGAACGGCTGTCTATCAGCTTCTGCTGTCCATGGGACGGCTTGACCGGGCGAGCCTCGGAATCACGACTGAGGGCTGAGTTTATCGGTCCTTGTCTGTCTCACCCTTCTCTGCTCCCTGATAATTCCGGCTTTTAGAAACTTTTACTCCCTTCACACGTTGATCCTGGATCGCTGACAACAATCCCGCATTTTTTCTGTGGTGAATGGACTTTATCCGTGTCGACTGCCGTTTCTGCCAGCCACTCTTCGTCGCGCATGCCTGTAATGCTGCGCCTTCTCAGTCTGTTTTTTCTGGTTCTGGTTACCCTGCATCAGCCTGCCAGAGCAGACGAAGAGGTTTCTACGCGAAGCCTGTTTCATGAACTTGCCGCCGTTGAGCGGCAGATCGACTGGCCGGGCAATGCAGAAGATGTCACGCGCCTGCGCGAAAGAATGACAAAGTTGCAGGCTCTCGCTCGGACTCTTATCGGGGAACGCAAGGCTACCCTGTCGGCAGAAATGCTGAAGCTTGATGCGCTCGGCCCTCCTCCTGAAGATAAAGAGACGGAATCTGCAGATGTCCGGGAACAGCGGACCCGCCTGAATGACCGGGTGACCCGGCTTGAAGGTGATATGAAACAGGCAGAGCTGGTTCTGGCTGAAATTGAGGTGCTGACGGCGAAATTACAGACGGAAACAGTCGACCGGCGGATCGTTGAGTTCATGAATCCGGAGCCGGTTATTTTCGGCGAAACACACCGGGAGCAGTTGCTGGAGGCTTTGAAGTCAGACGGAACTGATCAGAAAGAATTATCCTGGTGGTGGCGTGTGCTTGCCCTGCTTGCCGGGGTAAGCGGGCTTTTTGCCGGTATTTTGCGTCAGGCAAAAGTGACATCCCCGAGCGGACGTGCACCACGGATATGGAGCCTGCTGTTTCTGACAGCGATCATCGGTGGCGGGCATCTGTATCTCAGTCAGAATGCTGGCGCATATGACCCCATGGCCGGGGCTTCGGTCATGGTCGCCCTGTCAGCACTGATCGGCCTGACAATCGGGACATTATATCGGTGGATTGTTGATGAAACTGATGCACTTGCCCTGACGACCGAACCAGACAGGCATGCGATGTGGGTCACATTTACCACCCTGAACCTGCAAATGATTCTCGCACTGCTTGGCGATCCGACACCGGTGGCCAATGAATTGACGGAGATCGCCCGGGCAATCATCGGACTGGGCGCCGTCACGGCTTTGCTGTTGTTGCTGGTTCGTTCAATCCGGCAATCCCGCAATGAAGGTCGTATCCGGAAGACATTACGCGAACGCAGGTTGTCGAGACGGACCGGCTGGAAACGCCTTATTGGTCCGTCGGAAATAGCCGGGATTGCCATGACACTGGCCTTTCCGGTGCTTTATATCAGCGGTTATCGGGATGTGGCTGACTGGCTGCTGATCGGGCTGGTCGGGTCTGTCATGGGGCTTGCGACCCTTGCCTTCATGACATCGACTTTCGAGACCACCGCAAGTCATCTGGTGCGTCGCTGGCTGCGTCCGGGGATTGCGCTGCGGCTGGGGAACCGGGTGCCGGCACGGACAGAACGTCACCTGCAGTTCTGGGTATCGACGGTGATGACGCTGTTTGCCTTCCTGTTCATTGGCGGCCTGATCATTCTGGCCTGGGGTGTTGAGCCCAGTCAGATATGGCTCTGGTTCGATGGCCGTATGGAGGGGATCGAGTTCGGTGAATTCGAACTGCATTTCATCAGCATCTTCTATGCCCTGATTGCCTTGCTGGTGGTTCTGGGAATCAGTCGCGGCTTACAAAGCCTGTTGGAACGTCGTCTTTTCGACAGCATCGACCTGCCGCTTTCAGGCCGCAGCGCGATTAAATCACTGATCGGTTATACCGGCTTTGCCGTTGGTGTGCTGGTCTTCCTCATGACACTTGGCATTGATCTCGGAAACCTGGCCATTGTTGCCGGTGCCCTGTCCGTTGGCCTGGGTTTCGGGATACAGGCAATTGTTGGGAATTTCGTATCCGGAATATTGCTGCTTCTGGAACGCCCGATCAAAGTCGGAGACTGGGTTCGTATCGGAGATTTTGAAGGAAAAGTCAGACGCATCAGCTTTCGGGCTACAGAACTTGAAACCGCTGAGCGTGCTTCCGTTCTGGTTCCGAACTCATCAATCATTTCAGGGGCTGTACTGAACCGCTCTTTCAAGGACAAGCTTGGGCGGGTTGAACTGGAAATCAGAACAGCGGCAAACCGGCCGGTATCCGAGTTAAGAGAAGCCCTGATTGGCTGCGCTCATGAAGTGCGGGAGTTTGTCGAGCAGCCCTCCCCGAAAGTGATCCTGCGTGATGGGGATACAGAATCGCTGATATTCCGTATATGGGCTTTCATGCCGTTTATCGATGTCGCAGACAAACGCCTGGCGGAGGGGGAACTGCGTGAACGTATCCATGACTGCCTGAGGCAAATGGACGCTGTTGCGCCGCCGACAGATACAGTCCCTGAGAATAATTCAGTTTAACGGGAACCACCTCAATAGCTGTGCGTTTACCTCTTATGATCAACAGCATAGGAGCAGATCATGAAGAAATATACAGCTATGGTTTTTGCAGCCATGTTCGCGATGACATCGCTTCTCGCCGCTTGTGACAATGATGATGACCTTGCGGACAACGTCAATGAAACGATCAACGACACCAAGCGGGCTGTCGAAGACGCTGCTGACTAAGGAGAAATGACATGTTTGGATGGGCTCTTACTTTTCTGGTGATCGCACTTGTCGCTGCCCTGTTCGGTTTTGGCGGGATTGCAGCAGTGTCGGTCGATTTTGCCCAGATACTCTTTGTCATTGCGATTGTTCTGTTCGTTGTGACGATGATCGCCGGTGCCATCAGTCGACGACGCTGAGCGGCTCCCTCCCCCCAACGGAAAAGACCCGGTATCACTACCGGGTCTTTTTTTGTGCGCAACAGGGTTACTTCGAGGTGGCGATAAAGACGCCATCCCAGTCGGCGGGTGGCGGTGCCTCCCGGAAAACCTCGATCCGTTCGTCGATCAGATCGTAAAAGCCATCAATATGAAGCTCGCCGCGAATCTGGCGGCATTCCTTGCCAAGTGCGATGGCCTCATCCCAGCGCTGTCCGCGATAGGCCTCAATCAGGGCCTCGTGCTTTTCCTTCAGTTTGAGGAACCAGTCAGAGGTTGCGACATCAGGTTTGCCCATCAGGCCGAAAATACGAACAGCTTCGGTTTTCCCTTTAACCTGGATGAGATCAAGTTCCAGGGTAGCATAACCGACGGCGCCTTTTTTGGTTTCTTCACCGATGACAATATCAACGCCATAGGTTTTCGACTGACCTTCCAGACGGGCGGCCGTATTCACGGTGTCACCGAGAACAGAGTAATCGAACCGCTGTTCCGAGCCCATATTGCCGACGCAGGCGATACCGGAGTTCAGACCGATACCGACGTTCAGCGGCACATGTTTGCGGCCTTCTTCTTCTGCCCAGAGGCGCAACTCCTCATTCAGTGAATCGAGCCGCTCCATCATGGTCAGCGCGCTGTCTGCGGCGTTATGGGCATGCTCCGGATCATCCAGCGGGGCATTCCAGAATGCCATGATGCAGTCGCCCATATACTTGTCGATGGTCCCTTCCCGGTCGACGATGATATCGGTCATAGGTGTCAGAAAGCGGTTGATCAGCTGGGTCAGACCTTCCGCGGTAAACTGCTCGGACACGGTCGTGAAACCGCGGACGTCGCAGAACAGCAGGGTCATATCGCGCATTTCCCCGCCAAGTCGCAGTTTGTCAGGATTTTTGGCGAGTTCCTCAACCAGCTTTGGCGACATGTAACGGCTGAACTGGCCACGAACCAGTCGCCGTTGTGCCTCTTCCCGCGCATAGGATGCGTAAGTAAGATAAAGATACAGAACGACGGCAGTCAGGGTCGGATAGACCGGATCGAAAAGCTGGAGTTTCTGAGAGAAGAAATACCAGGAGCCACTGAACAGCGAAGTGGCGACAACAAGCAACAAAATCAGTGTCCAGCGCGCGCCGATACGTGGCACCAGAATGATCAGGGCCAGTCCGACAACGATAATGAAGATGGCTTCAATACCCTGTGCGTAGAAGGGCCGCTCCAGCATTTGTGGTACGTTATAGCCATAGGTGCTGATCACGGACTCGATCACATTGGCATGAACCTCAACCCCCGGAAGCTGTCGTTCAACCGGTGTCGCCTTGATATCGAGCAGGCCGACAGCTGACGTACCAATGATGGCGATCTTGCCTTCAAGGTCTTCACGTTTTGCGGTCTTGTTGAGAACGGATGACGCTGAAACATACTTGTCCCGGTCATAACGCGAATAATAGACGAAGATACGTCCCAGAATATCTGTCGGGATATTGAAGGCACGGCCGACCTGCAGGGACTGAATGCCGCCCGCCTGCTCGTCAATATTCAGCAGCATGGTCTTCTGGCCTGTAGCGACCCTCAGCAATTCCATGGAAAGCGCTGAATAGAGTGCGCCATCCACATTCAGAACCAGGGGGATACGACGTATCAGGCCATCAATTTCAGGGTTCACCGAGAACACGCCGTGGCCGGTAGCCGCACTGTCGAGTACATCCACATTCCGGGTCAGATCTGCGAATTTGTAGAGATATTTATCAGCCTTGCCCCCGCGTATGGCGAAGGAAGGTTTCCGGCCTTCATAATTGCCCTTGCCTTCAACCTTGTAATTGATCCCGCCCTGACCAACCACGGTGGCCAGTTTACTGATGGCATCTGCGAGAATTTTGTCGTTTGAGGGCAGTGCGTAGAGCGGCTGAAGTTGCTCCAGATCCAGTTTTGCGCCACTGGCGTCGATATTCGCCGCCAGCGTATCCGCCAGATTTGACGGATTCATCCGGTCAGGTTCGGCGAACACGATATCGAATCCCACCACGGGTACGCCATATTCGCGCAAATTATCGATGAGTTGTGCAACCGTTGTCCGTGCCCAGGGCCACTGTCCGATATCGAACAGGCTCTTTTCGTCCAGATCGATGATGACCACAGGTCGCTGGGGCGGCACGACTCTTGGTTTCATATTCTGATAGAGATCGAAGGTTTTTAGCCTCAAAACCTCAACAACCTGGGGATCTAAGACCCGGATGAAGATCAGCAGTACCAGCAACAACAGGGCGACGCCTCGCCCGCCACCAAACCAGTCAGACCAGCGAAAGCTAATTCGTTTGTACCATCTTGGTTTCGTGTTTTCCGGCTTCGCCGCAACCGGATCGGTTGCAGGGTTTGTGACGTCGTTCATTCCAGCCCCCAGTACGCACAGATTCTCTGAATGGATACTACACGGCGGCGGGCGGCTGACAAAGCAGTCGATGCAGGCGCCGACGGTGTGATGGCAGTCACTGATGTTACCCGGCGCTCTGTCAGTATGGTTGATGCTGGGACAGTTTTGTTTCGGTACAGGACGGTGACGTAAAGCTTTATTATTCCCTGTCTTGTATATTCATGCTGCAGGTGTTCGCAGTTTATCGGGATGATGATATGGCCAGAAGGGTCAACGAGACAGGTTTTGAAGGACTGGAGCCGGGAAAACTCGGCCCGCTTCATATTGATGCAGGCGGCTCGGAGAGCCTTCTGCTGCCACGCGGCATGAATCTGTCCAGTGCTGATTACACCAGACAGGGTGATGATCTTCTGATTATTGACAAGGATGGCGATGAAGCCCTGATTTCCGGCTATTTTTCAGCCACCCCTCCTGCTGATCTGGTAACGGAAACCGGTGCGGTATTTGACGGTGGCCTGATCTCTCGCCTGGCTGGTCCGCTGGCCCCCGGACAGTATGCGCAGAGCGCCGTGACGGATGCGGCTGCCACGCCCATCGGGAAAATAGAAACGCTGGAAGGGTCCGTGGTGATTATCCGGGCAGACGGCACCCGGGTTGAGGCGGTCAGCGGCGATTCGGTTTTTCAGGGCGATGTTCTGGAAACCGGTGACAACGGTGCAATCGGCATCATTTTTATCGACGAGACGACTTTTTCTCTCGGCGCGAACGGCCGGATGGTCCTGGATGAGCTGATCTATGACCCGGATACCCAGTCCGGCAGTTCGACCTTCTCTCTTGTACAGGGTGTTTTTTCATTCGTTTCCGGCAGCATTTCGAAAACCGGTGTCGATGCGATGACCATCAAGACGCCTGTTGCGACCATCGGCATTCGCGGAACGGCAGGTTCAATTGATTTGCCGGAAGGTGAACAGCTGACCGTCGTTCTGACGGCTGAGCCAGATGGCTCAATCGGCGAGATCACGGTGTTCAACTCAGCCGGTGTCCAGGTTCTGAACTCCCCATTCGATGCGACACAGGTCACCGGCTTCAACGTTCCGCCTGCCGGAACATTCTCCATGACCGTGGGTGAATTCAATCAGCGTTTTTCGGAAGCTGTTCGTGCCTTGCCCGCACCGTCACAAGGCAACCAGCCGACCGGACCAGAGAACGATTCAGAGAACGAGGAAGCAGGACCATCTATTCCGGGAGAGGATGAAGGTTCAGAGAGTAACGCGGATGACGATGAGGCGTCGGAGGAAGCATCAGATGTTGAGGGCGTGGAGGAAGTCGCCGGGCCGGATATTCCGGAAGACGGAAGCGAACTTGATGGTGAAGGATTCGGTCCTGAGATAACCGGAACTTCTGATGACAGTTTTGCTGCTAGTGAAGTAACTCCCCCCTCACCTGATGGTTCTGTGTTTCAATCGGTCTTTCCATCCGGCGGTAGCGTCGGAATTGATGGCGTTGATCTTGGCGGTTCCACATTTACATCTTCCGGAACGGAGGAAGATGAAGATGACCGCAATGACGTTGATTTCGGCCAGACCGGAACGAGCGGTGTAATTCCCGGACAGACGATCTACGGGGACAGTGGTGCAAATACACTCACCGGCGGACTGGGTGGTGACACCATCTTTGGCGGTGGCGGCAGCGACACAATTTTCGGACTTGCCGGAGGTGATACCCTGTCCGGTGATGCCGGAGACGATACAGTTTATGGCGGCCTCGGTGATGATACCCTGATTGGCGGTACCGGTGCCGGATATGACACCTATGATGGCGGCGCCGGTCAGGACTGGGTGCAATATTCGTCTGTAACCGGTGGTGTGACGGTCGATCTTGATGACGGCTTCGCCTACAGCGCGGAAACTGACAGCGATGATCTGCAGAATATCGAGCATGTTACGGGAGGCTCGGGTGGCGACACCATTACAGGATCTTCCGCAGCGAACAGCCTGCTTGGAAATGCCGGGGGTGATACTCTCTTCGGTTTTGCCGGCAATGATTTCATTGATGCAGGCGCCGGTGACGATACGGTGGATGGCGGAAGCGGAAGTGACAGCCTGCTTGGTGGCGACGGATCAGACACACTGATTTTCAGCGGTAACAGCGGGGTCGTGGCCAACCTGTCGACGGGAACTTCCAGTGGCGCCGGTACCGACAGTTTTTCAGGCTTTGAGCATCTGTCCGGAACCGGAAATGGCGACACCCTGACCGGAGATACGAACGCCAACCGGATTGCCGGTGGCGGTGGCGATGACAAAATCAATGGCGGTGCCGGGAATGACACTCTGTCCGGTGATGCCGGCAACGATACTTTCACGGTTGGCAGCGGCTATGACACTGTAAGCGGTGGTGCCGGGTCGCAGGACCATCTCGACCTCTCTGAAGCAACATCCGCGGTAACCTTCGACCTCGGCGATACGGCAATGCAGATGCCGGGAGGTGGCCTTGATGCAATCACAACGCCGTTTGCTGACATTGAACGCCTGACGGGTTCTGCCTTCAATGACCATCTGACCGGCAGCAGCCTTGCCGGTAATGATGACAATTATATTGATGGCGGTGCCGGTGATGATCTCATCTCCGCAGGTTCCGGCACCAATACGCTGACTGGTGGCGCCGGCAACGACACCATTTCAGGCAGTGCCAATGCAGATACGATCACCGGTGGTGCTGGAAACGATACGCTGGAAGGCGGTTCCGGAAATGACAGTTACGTTTATGCAAATGGCGACGGCAGCGATTCAATAACTGATACAGGCGGCACGGAAAGTCTGTTGCTCGATTCTGCGTCGTCAATCAGTGATGCCTATCGGTCAGGCAATGACCTGGTCATTTCTGTGCAGAGCGGCGCCCAGCTGACGATCAAGAATCATTTTGCGGCTGGCGGTGCACTGGAAAGCCTGAGTTACGCTGTTCTGTCAAAGGTCTATAGCATTCTGACCGGAACAACCGGTGATTCTGGCGATAACTTCATCGTTGGCTCCACTACGGATGACACGATAACGGCCAATAGCGGGAATAATCTGATTTTCCTGAGTGACGGGAATGATACGGCCTTTGCCGGTATCGGAAATGACAGCATTGTTGGCGGAAACGGGAATGATTCTCTCGATTACACCTATGCCAGCGGCTCTGTCACGGTTGATCTGACGACCGGTGTTGCGACGGGTGCCGGAACAGATGCGATATCAGGGTTCGAGAACCTGAAAGGTTCCACCTCTGGCGATACCCTCACCGGCGATTCCGGCAGTAATGTCATCAATGGCAGCGGGGGGAATGACATCCTGGCCGGGCTTGGCGGTGATGATACGCTGATCGGTGGCAGCGGTGTGGACCGTGCTGACTACAGCGCAGCGACAGCAGGTGTTACCGTCAATCTGAATACCGGACAGGCGACTGGTGGCGCAGGCAATGACAGCCTCAGCAGTATCGAGCAGGTTGCCGGTTCTGATTATGGCGATACCCTCACCGGTTCATCCACGAATTATCTGCTTGGTGGCGGTGGCGATGACCTCATCACGTCAGGCGGACTCAGCAGTTCGGACACCCTTGTCGGGGGTGCCGGTAACGATACGCTGAACAGTGGCATAGGTGGTGGAACGCTGGATGGTGGCGTGGGCAACGATACCCTGAATGGTGGTTCAGGCAGTGATACCTACCTCTATGCAGCCGGTGACGGCAATGACAGCATTACAGAAAGCGGTGGCACCGACAGGATTGTCCTCAGCGCGGCAACCTCCTTCGACAGCGCATCGCGGATTGGCGACGATCTGGTGCTCACCGTCAATGGCGGGGCCAACATCATCCTGAAAGATCACTACAACGGTCAACCCATTGAATCTCTTGATGTTGGTGCGCTTTCCACGGTCTACAACATACTCACCGGACTGACTGGAAGTCCGTCGAATGAACTGATTGTCAGTGGTTCTTCCAGTGATGTAATGGCTGGTGGGTCTGGCAATGATGCGATGTTTGGCGGTGCCGGAAACGATGAACTGACCGGCGCGAATGGCAATGACAGCCTGCATGGTGGCGATGGCGCAGACACGCTTTCCGGTGGCTCGGGCAATGACACGCTGCTGGGTGGTGCGGGCAATGATACGCTCGATGGTGGTGAGGGGTCGGATATTCTGTATCTCGGTGCAGGTAATGATACGGTTCTTTACACAGGTACGTCAGATCTTGGCGACACGATCATGGATTTCTCGGCCACGGAAGACACCCTGTCCTTTGACGGTAGTGCATTCGGCGGGTTAATTGGCGGAACGATTCTTGGTGCAGCGAATTTCGCTTCATCCACTGTGCTGCCCGGTGGTCTTGATGGCACGTCCGGGACGCCGACCTTCATTTTCTTCGACAGTGCGACAGGTAATGACGCCTTGTACTATGATGAAGATGGTTCCGGTTCCGGCTTTACCGTGACCAAGGTGGCGGACTTCAATGGTAATGTCAGCGGGTTCAGCGCAAGCAACATTTTCGTCGAAGGCGGCGGACAATGACGAACAAGCCTCAAGCCACGGGATGACGTGGCCCCGATGCCCTGCTACTATCCGGTAGTGGATGATGGGCGTGGCGTAAATGGCTGAAAAATCGACGAAATCTCTGGCGTGGCTGAAGCCGGTGTTAAAGCCGGTACGGGGTGTATTCCGTGAAGTCCTGCTGATCTCTTTTTTCGTGACCATTCTGGCGCTGGCGGTACCTGTGTTCGTGCTACAGGTTTATGACCGTGTCGTTTTTCATCAGGGGTTCAGTACCCTGCAGGGACTGGCTGTCGGCATGGCACTGGTGCTGCTGTTTGATTTCCTGCTGAAACAAACCCGCGCCCGGATCATGCAGACCATTGCCCTGCGGGTGGATGTTCAGGTCGGACGCCTGCTGTTTAACAAAATCATGGCCCTTCCCATGCGGTCGCTGGAATCACGACCGACAGCGTTCTGGCAAACCCTGTTCCGCGATGTCGAGATGGTGCGCAATACGCTGTCCGGTGCGCCGGCTGTGCTGCTTGCCGATTTGCCCTTCGTCTTCATGTTCCTTGGTCTGGTGATGGTGATCGCCGGACCGATTGCCTGGGTGCTTCTCGTCGCGGTACCGCTTTTCTGCCTTCTGGCCTGGCGTTCAGCCGCGGCTCTGAATGATGCCAATCAGGCAGAACGAAAGGCCGGGTTGAGCCGTGATGCCATGATCGCTGAAATGATTGGCGGCAGGACGACAATCAAGGCTCTGGCTCTCGACCATGCCATGCGTCCGCTTTGGGAAGAGCGTCAGGCGGAGACCATTGAGCAGTCTGTGTCACGGGGCAGCAAGAATGACCGTTACGTCAATCTGGGGCAGACCCTGACCTTGCTGACAACCGTTGGCCTCACCACGGTCGGAGCTCTCGCGATCATTAATCAGGACATCACAATGGGGTCGCTGATCGCGACAAACATGCTGGCCGGCCGGCTGCTCGGTCCGCTGAACCAGCTTGTCGGCAACTGGCGGACCTTTGCCCAGTTCAAGCAGGCTGGTCAGCGGCTCGGAGAGTTGTTTCATGAAGAAGAAGAACTGCAGGAAGCGCCAATTGCGCACAAACGCCCGACAGGCGAACTTATCCTCGAAAATATTGTTTTCAGCTATGACCCGCAGGGGCAGAACCCGATCGTCGATGGTATTCGTCTGGGTATAAAACCCGGTGGCCTGACCGCGATTGTCGGCCGGAACGGGTGTGGCAAAACCACATTGCTGAAAATTCTTCAGGGGCTCTACAAGCCGACTGAAGGACGTGTGCTGCTGGATGGTGCAGATATCAGCCAGTTTACCCGTCGTGAGCTGGCAACATGGATTGGCTATGTCCCCCAGGAATGTGTGCTGTTTCAGGGAACCATTCGCGAGAATATCGCACATGGCAGGCCGGGGGCGACAGACGAAGACATTCTTGAAGCATCGAAGCTGTCCTCGGTGCATGACTTCATCGTTGATCTGCCAAACGGTTACGGGACGCAGGTGGGGGAAGCCGGGACGCAATTGTCGGGTGGTCAGCGGCAGCGACTGGCGATTGCCCGTGCGCTCGTCGGTAATCCGGCAGTTCTGTTACTGGATGAACCAAGTGCCAGTCTGGACCGGCAGACAGAAGAAGAATTCAAACTGACGCTGGCAAACCTTGCCCGTGACCATACGGTGCTTGTCGTAACCCACAGCCCGATCCTCCTGTCGGCCTGTCACAATGTGATTGCACTCGACAAGGGTAAGGTCTCGCTGGCGGGCCCCTCCCATGAAGTGTTGCCGAGGCTTTTCGGGTCAAAGCGACAGAAGGCTCAGGCTACCGCAAATTCGGTTGCAGCGTCGGAGCCTGCAAAACCAGCAACACCCCCTGCCCCGGCAGCACAGTCAGCGGAATGACATAATCATGACAACGCTTGATAATCTTGTTCAAGAACATCCGTTGCCAACCTTCCGTCCGATTGCCTGGAGCATCATGGCGTTGCTGGCAGCATTTGTCGGCTGGGCTTCCTGGGCGCAGCTCGATGAAGTTGCCGTGGCGACAGCAGAGGTGGTTCCGCAGGGCAAGATCAAGACCATCCAGCATCTTGAAGGCGGCATTGTTGAGGAAATCTTCGTTCGTGAAGGCGATGTTGTGAAGATTGGTGACCCTCTGGTGCAGCTGGATCTGGCTCTGGGTGGTGCCAACAAGGAAGAAATTCAGGTCCGTATTGATGCGCTTGAGCTGAACAAAGCCCGTCTGACTTCTGAAGCCAGCGGCAGTGAACTGATCTTCCCGCAGGATGTGGCTGACCGGCGACCAGATATGGTTTCAGCTGAACGGCGTACTTTTCTTGCCCGTCAGGCCGAACTTGGACAGACCCTTGAAGTGCTGAAACGCCAGATTGAACAGCGGGAACTTGAGATCGAGGAAATTCAGGCAACGCTTACCGGTAAGGAAGCCTCATCGAGATCCGCCCTGCGGCAGCTGGAACAATCGCAGAGACTACGCAAGAACAACCTGATTTCTGAGTTTGAACATCTTGGTATCGTTCGGGAATATGAGACTTTGAAGGGGGAACGGGACAGCCTCACCGCCTCTATTCCGCGTGCCACATCCGCTCTGGCGGAAGCGCGCCAGCGGCTTGAAGAAGTACGCCTGAAATTTGGTCGTGAAGCAGAGGAAGAACTGGGCAAGGTTGAGGCATCACTGGAACGTAACCGTGAACTGATGCGTCAGGCGGATTCCCAGGAACTGCGTACAGAAATCCGCAGCCCGATTGACGGGGTGGTCAAGAATCTCGGTTTCAACACCATAGGCGGTGTTGTGCGTCCCGGAGATCCGATCATGGAGATCGTACCCACAGGTGATTCCCTCGTTATTGAGGCTAAACTGCGTCCTGTAGACCGCGGTTATGTTGAGGTAGGACAAAAGGCGACGGTAAAGATCAGCACCTATGATTATTCCAGGTACGGCGGCCTTGATGGAGATGTCATTCAGGTGGCACCAGATTCCTCGACGGAAGAAGACGGGACGCCTTTCTTTCGGGTGATTGTGAAAACAGAGAAAACCTATCTTGGTGATATTCCCGGCAACTTTCCTATCACGCCGGGGATGGAAGCAACGGTGGATATTCATACCGGGTCAAAGTCTGTCGTCGATTATCTTGTAAAACCCGTACTCAAACTGAGGCATGAAGCCTTTCGCGAACGCTAGGCTTTGAAAGCGTCGGCTTAGGGTTTACCCTTTCGTCAGAGTTGGTTGTCTATACTTCTGCGATCTGGGGAGATCGGTCGGAACCACTCTCGCGAGGGGAAAATATCTATATGTCGTTCGGGACTATCATTGGCGTATTTGTCGGCTTTGGCCTTTTCATCGTGGCCATTCTGCTCAGCACTGACAATATTTTCATCTTCCTGAACTTACAGAGCTTTCTGCTGGTTATCGGTGGCACTCTGGCCGCCATGTTTATTTCCTATGAAGCGCGTTATGTCTGGCTTTCGCTGGTGGCGATCTGGCAAATCCTGCGTGCACCGGCAATCACCCGCAATGTCCTGACGTCAGAAATTGGCCGGATCATTCGCTGGGGCTATGTGGTCCAGCGCAACGGCCTGATCGCACTGGAACAGGATCTGGGCAAGCTTCGACAGGAAGATTCTTTCCTGACTTTCGGTGTTGAGCTGGTTGTCAGCGGATATTCGGGCGAGGAAGTTCGTGAAAACATGACCAACACGGTCGAGACCACATTCCAGCGTAATACGGTGCCCGCGAATATTCTCAAGGCAATGGCGTCAACCTGCCCGGCCTTTGGCATGATCGGAACCCTCATTGGTCTGGTGATCATGCTGGATAACATGCAGGACCCCTCGGCCATCGGGCCGGGGCTCGCCATTGCCCTGATCACCACGCTTTATGGCGTGATTTTCTCCCGGCTCATTTTTCTGCCGGCCGCGCTTAAAATACAGCAGCGTCAGGAAATTGGCCGCTTCCGGAACTTCCTGGTGACCGAGGGGCTCAGCATGTTGGCTGACCGCCGGGGCCCCCGCTACATTCAGGATCGGATGAACAGCTATCTGGACCCGTCGATCCATTTCCAGATTGATCAGCAGGTCAGCCGGACCGAGGCATCCTGAGATGGCCGGGAACAACAGATTCACGAACCCCGGTAAAGGCGATGAGAATGATGAAGACTGGCTGACGACCTATGCCGATGCCATCACCCTGCTTATGGCTTTCTTTGTTCTGACAACTTCCATCTCGAAGGTTGATCTCGAAGCTTTCGAGCAGATCAATGAAGGAATCAAGAAGCAGATCAATACGAAAACCAGCGAGACCAGCCCGACACGGGAATTCCGGGAGGAAGTTAAAGCGGTCGCCGAGAACAACAGTGTCAGTGATCAGGTCTCGGTGTCTGCCGATTCAGATTCGATCAATATGGACCTGGCCGGTCGCTCCTTCTTCAAGCCCGGCTCTGCTGAGTTAACCGCAGAAGCACCGCCCTTTCTTGATGATATCGGCGGCATGTTAACTGAAGAACGGTATCAGAGATTCCGGCTGGATGTTCAGGGTCATACGGATGACAGCCCGATCAGTACGGAACGGTTTCCCTCGAACTGGGAACTGTCAGCGGCGCGGGCCTCTGCCGTCGTGCGATATCTGAACGGTATTGGAATTGCGTCGGAACGAATGCGGGCAACCGGTTTTGCCGACACCATTCCAAAAGTGCCTAATCGTGATCCTCAGGGAAATCCGATAAAGGTTAATCAGGAAGAAAACCGGCGTATCACCATACGGATATTCCCACGCTAGGAAGCCGGTCCAGACACGATCAGCCGAGTGTCAGTTCCATATTGTCGCGGGCAACCAGCACCCCATCCCAACGACCGCGGGCTTCCTGTTCCAGAGCCGCCATGAATTTGTCGTTGTGATCCGGATCATGATGGAAGATGGCAAACTTCTTCGCTTTGGCCATCTGGCAGAGCTTCAGCCCCTCTTCCCAGGTAGAGTGTCCCCAGCCAACCTTTGCCGGGAACTCTTCTTCCGTATAGGTGCTGTCATAGATGACGAGGTCAGCGCCTTCGATAAGCTGGAGGATATTCTCATCCGGTTTACCCGGCACATGCTCGGTATCCGTGATGAAACAGGCGGCATGTCCGCCATATTCAACCCGGTACCCGGTCGCATCATTGGGGTGATTGAGATTGACGGTCTTGACGACAATATCATCGTACAGCGTAAAGGTTTCGCCGGCTTTGAAATCTTCAAAAGACAGCTTTGCCTGCATGGCTTCCAGAGGAACCGGGAACATCGGATTTGCCATCTGGATACGAATCACATTCTCGACGCCATTCTTGTCATGCAGATGACCGGCGAGAACCGGCAGATTCCAGTTTGGATTGAATGCAGGGCCGAAAAACGGAAATCCGTTGATGTGATCCCAGTGTGTATGGGTCAGCATCAGGGTCGCAAATTTGACGTCCTGACGGATAAGTTCGATGCCCAGATTACGTATACCGGTACCGGCGTCGAATATCAGATGCCGGCCACCACAAACCATCTGGATGCAACTGGTGTTGCCGCCATAGATGACATGACTTGCCGACGGACATGCGATGCTGCCCCGAACTCCCCAGAACTTCACTTTGAAGCTCATACCCTAATACCCGCCATTCCTGTCGCTCCCGGACTTATTAGAGCGATTCTATAGTTATCTTCCATACTCGATAAGATAATCAAAGAGAAACGGCGTGAATTCAAGCAGCATCACCTTTTTAGCGAGTATTTTTACCGGAAAACAGAAAGTTCCAAGAAACAGCACTACAAATGCTGTTTTGGTCATTCAGTGAAGTCTGGGCAAGAGGTGCCAATTCCTGCGCTGAAGAGCTGTGCGGCCGACCCGTCCCGGACAGCTATTTCCATTAATCCACTGGAGTTTTCGTAGTAAATCGCATCGCCGGGGTGGACGTCAGAGAATGTACGGGCAGCTTTTACAGTTACTCCGTTCCATTCAAAATCACGGGTTCTTCCAGACTTTGCAGCACGTTGCCCGGTCATCAGGTTGCCGTATGCGTCAACATAGATGATTTCGGCAGGGTCTGAGTTCCAGGACTTTCTGTCGAGAGTCGCGGAATCTATCAGGTTTCCGTCCGGTTTGTTGCCATTGGCAAGCTGTGCGGCAATCGGAGCGAAAATATCCCTGCCGTGAAAGGTTGCTGACACGTTACCCGGAATGGTCGTGATCTCCCATGCGGTCGCCTGTCTGGCCTGACGCAGGACCTGCGAAAACAGACCATTGTTCGGGCCGACATAATAACAACCATCGGCAAGAAGAATGACCGGGGTTCGGACACTGCCCACGCCCGGATCGACAACGCAGAGAAAGACCGAGCCTTTCGGGAACGACCCGTCATGTGCAGCCAGCAGATAGGATGATGCTTTTGGGTTCATGGCAGGGGCGTCCGCCATCAGGCTGACGACCGGAACGGTCGGTGCCCGCTGAATCAATACTGCTGTCATCTGCCCGGTATAGGGGCCGGTAACACCAAAATCTGTAAAAAGGACAATCACGGAAGGCCTTAGCGTGTCAGTAATCGTTTGGTTGTGTCATCCAGTCTGAATGCCAGAACACGCATCATTTCAACAGCTATCTGACGATCCTGCTCGATCAGATTGATCAGCTGCGATTTCGACAGTTCAAGAGCTGTCAGACGACGGGTGATCTTCACCGTTGCCGAACGGGGAACTTCCGCCAGCAGTGCGATTTCACCAATCAGTTCGTTTGGTTTGACCGGGCGCAGCATCTCTTCGCCATCATCCGTGTCGATCCAGATTTCTGCTTCACCATCCATGACGATATAGGCGGCATCGCCTTCATCACCCTGATGGAACATTTCTTCTCCGGCTTCAAAGGTCAGACGCTCTGAAGTGAAAGCGATCAGTTTCAGTGTCGAGCGATCAAGACCGGATAGCAGCGGTAACCCGCGCAGCAACTGAACTTCTTCTGCCAGCCCCTCACCCGTTGCTGCATCCTCTTCATCGCCTGCCCGGTCGGCATCATCGGCCCGGACATCGGGTTCACCCTCATCAACCAGCCGGCCGCTTTTCATGACGAACTGGCGGTCAAAATCACCTTCCGGGTCCACTTCATTGTCGAACCAGATAATTGTCTGATCCTTGCAGGCCTCCCGCAGGTTGGCGAGTACCTTGCGTCGTTCTGATCCATCGAGTGATGTCAGAGATTCGTTGACGATCAGAATATGGGGTTGCTTGACCAGTGCACGGGCGAGAATGACTTTCTGTCGCTGTGCGCCGGAAAGTCGTCCGCCGGAAATACCAACGGAGCTGTCCAGCCCGACTTCCATCACCGGCCCCCGCAGGTCCAGTTCGTCAATGACTTCGGCAATCAGAGAACCAATACGCTCTCTGGCCTCACTGCGGCCATAGGCCAGCCGGCCAAACAAGATATTATCCTGAATGGATGCCGCCGCATTGTAGGCATTGGCATCAAAGAACTCGACGGACCCTTTAAGGTCGTCGGGAAGGTTTTCATGAAAGGCTGACCGCGCTTTCAGGATACGCCCCTCCATCTCCTCATCGACGACCCCCAGACGATGTCTGGCAACAGTCAGCTGGAAAGGCAGCGACAGCAACTTGGCCCGGTCTTCATCTTTCAGTTCAGCAATGCCGCCGCGTTCTGAACGACGTATGACCGACTGGTACTCGGGCAGGTCATCGGCGCTGATAAAGCTGTAGCGTTCAAAAAATTCATGACCGGGAGGCAGGTCGGAGAACAACTCAACCATTGTCCGGGCGATCTGGAGACCGACCTGGGTGAGATCATCAAGCAGGTTATCCTGCTTCAGAATTTCCAGAAGATAGGCGTTCCGGGACAGGTTTTCCGGCGCAAATTCACTCCCGACAGGTGTGCCGAATAACAGGTTCTCAGCAAGCGAGGCGTTCCTGTTGTATTTGTCGCCATCAAACAGTTCGACCATGGTCTTCAGCATCGGACCTTCGAGTTCTTCGCGAAGGCGTTCGCGGGCTTCAAGAACGCCCGCCGTCAGTCGCTTCCGGACATTAGGATCGACCTGTCGCTGCAGACCCATCTGAAAGATATCATTCGACATTTCAACGATATCAAGTGCTTTCAGAAGCTTCCGGTTCAGATCTTCCCGGTCTGTTGCACCGGCTGCATCGAGGTCAATCCAGTCTGCATTGATGTCGTGATTCCTATTTCCGGACCGTTCCGCTTCTGTCTTCTGCCGCAGAAATTCTGCGGCCTGTTCATCATCATAATCGGCATCCCGCATTGGCCGGCGTTGCAGGCCATAGAGAATGTTCTCCCGGACAGATGCATTGAACATGAAAGACTCAGAGCCGGCATATCCGATCTGGCGACCGGTTACGGATTCCGGCAGGTCGAACAAGCTATGGTTTGATATCTTGATGCTGCCGCCGCTTGGCGGAAGAATGCGCGCAAGAACGTGGGCAAGCTGCCCCTTTCCACTGCCCCCCGGCCCCGTAATCACGACACGACTGGGTTGTTCCAGGGTAAAGCTGGCGCTCTCGATCAGCTTGACCCCTTCATCATCGGTCAGGCTGAGATTTGAGGCCTCGATATTGCCGGTCAACTGGATCGACTTGTCGGGATCACTGGTCAGCATTTCCTCGTCGAGCATGCCTTCGGTGTCAAACTGCTCGCGCAGCTGATCGTACTTGATCTGGGCATCGGCAAGCCGCTGATACCAGCCAAGCAGTTCTTTCCAGGGGGCTGCCAGTTCCTTGTGTGCGCCAATGGAGGCCATCAGGGCGCCAACGGTATAGCTTCCGGTCATGACCAGATAGCCGCCGACGAGATAGAAAACGATAGGAGTCAGCTGTGCGAGGAAGTTATTCAGAAACTTGATGAGGAACTTCCAGATATAGATCCGCAGCCGGATGAAGTAGATCTCACCGAGTGTTGCGCTGATCCGCGTGGATTCATATTCCGATGTATCGTGGGTATGCAAATCATAGATGCCACCGACGCTCTCTCCCAGTTGGTTCGAGAGCTGTCGCACGGTCCGGACCCGTTCCCGTGCGAGGTTATTCACCACCTTCTGCATTTTCGGAATGATGTACATCTGGACCGGGACGGTCGAAATGGCGATGAACCCCATCATCGTGTTTTCGTACATGATGTAGGCAAGTGCGGTGATCAGAATGCCGCCCTGATAGACCGGCAACGCAATCGAATCGCCAAAAAACCCGCCAACCGGCTCGGTTTCGGCTGTCACCATGGAGACAACCTCTCCCTGCGACAGCTTGCGAAAATGCGATACGGGAAAACGCAGGATACGATGGAACAGGATAAATCTGAGGCGCCGCAGCAGCCGCTCATTCATGGCCCCGCGATAGACATTGTTGAAGTATTTCAGCCCGCCATTGATGCAGACGAGAATCAAAAACAACACACAAAGGACAACAAGGTACTCAAGCTGATTGAGAGGAATACCGAAAACCGGAAGTTCCCGGGGTCCCTCGCCTGCGCCGATGGCGTCATTGATGATGACCTCCGGCAGCTTGAACGTCATGTAAAGCACGGGATGAGAGATCAGCGCCGTCAGCACGAGCACGATCTGCTCTCTTTTGCTGTACGCCATGATGTAGCGATAAAGACTGCGCTTCATTGGCGCGCTATCCCCTGTTCCCGAGGTCACGAATAGTCAACGCTACCTGCCCGCCGGACAGGGTGCAACTTATCTGCTGGCTGAAGAGATGTCCGGTGCTGCTGTCAGGGGATGGCAGTACGGAAACAGAACAGCCCCGCCTGGAGTTTTCCGGGCGGGGCTGCGTCAGATTACAGCCAGTTCAAGAAGTTGTTACCATTCGAAACGTTCAACGCCTGTGAACTCGACACTTTCACCTTCTGTCGTCTCGAAGTGGCCGCTCGCATCCTCGGTCAGTCGGATATACTCCTTGCCATCCTCATCAACGCCCTGTTCAAGGATTTCTCCTTCATCAAGATGCAGGGTCCAGCCTGATTCGGCTTCGCCTGGTGCACCTTCTGCGCCTTCGACGCGAACCGTATCGGTCCACCCGTCACCACCGGAAATCTGATCGTTCCCTTCGCCAAGGCGGAAGATGAACAGATCATTGCCATGCCCGCCGGCCAGAATGTCGTCTCCAGCGCCGCCATCCAGCGTATCATCATGGGCACCACCATCAATACTGTCGTTACCGGCACCACCCATCAGGAGATCGTCGTGGTTCCCGCCATAGATCGAGTCATCTCCGGCGCTGCCGATAACAGTGTCATCCCCCTGACCCGCATCGATCCTGCTGATATTGTTCAGCTGTGTTTCTGAGAAATCGAGGGTGTTGCTGCTGCTGTCGCCTCTGATCTGGCTGGCGGAGTTCCCACCATCCACAACCTCGATCGAGTTATCTGCACTGAAGTCATTGAAATACAGATCGCCGTCATTTCCAGCCATCACGGTATCCGTGCCTGCGCCGCCTTCCAGGACATCGTCGGCATCCCGGTCGCTGCGTCCTTCCATGACGAAGGTGTCGTCACCGTCACCGCCGATCAGAGTGTCGGTGCCGTGGCCGCCACGCATAATGTCATTCCCATCACCGCCATAGAGCGTGTCGTCATGGGCACCGCCATCGATGCTGTCATTACCGGCACCGCCATAGACCGTGTCGCTCTGATCACCACCGTCAATGCTGTCATCACCACTGCTGCCAGTAATGGTGTCACTGCCACGACCGCCGTCGATTTCGCGGATATTGTTCAGGGTGGCATTCGAGAAATCGAGAGTGTTGGCGTTGTTGTCGCCCAGTATCCGGCTGGCAGAGTTTCCGCCATCAACAACTTCGATCGAATTATCGGCAGTGAAATTCCGGAACGTCATATCTCCGTCATTCTCGGCCCGGACCGTATCAGTTCCGGCGCCACCATACAGCACATCACCGGCATCCCGGTCGCTGCGTCCTTCCATCAGGAACACATCATCACCGTCACCGCCATCAAGGGTATCGGTTCCGTGACCGCCGCGCAGTGTATCAGCACCGTCGCCGCCATAGAGCGTATCATCATGTGCGCCGCCATAGAGATTATCGCTGCCGGCGCCGCCAAAAAGGATGTCGTCGTTGTCACCACCATCAATGCTGTCATCACCAGCGGTGCCCGTGATGGTATCATCACCGCGCTCGCCGTCGATTTCGCCAATATTAGTGAATGTGGTGTTCGAAAAATCGAGAATATTGTCGTTATTGTCGCCACGAATACGGCTTTCCGTATTCCCGCCATCGACAACTTCGATTGAATTGTCAGCGGTGAAATTGCTGAAGGTCATGTCGCCGTCGTTCAGGGCCTTGACCGTATCAGTTCCGTCGCCGCCATTCAGGACATCGTTGGCATCATAGTCGCTGCGACCTTCCATATAGAAAGTATCGTTACCGACACCGCCATTCAGCGTGTCTGTACCGTGCCCACCCCGAAGATGGTCATCGCCTTCCCCGCCAAACAGGGTGTCGTTGTCGTTTCCGCCATCAATGATGTCATTACCTTCGCCACCATAGAGCGTATCGTTGTTCTCATCGCCATCAATCGTGTCATCTCCGGCACCGCCATGAATTTCATCATGACCGCGCAGACCTTCGATGGTGTCACCGCCAGCGCCCCCATTCAGGTCGTTGGCATTATTGTCACCGACGATATGCAGGCCAGCCAGTTCGACCAGTTGTTCGCTGGTGTAAGTAACATCGGAAAACTGGAAGTTTTCCACGCCGCTGATGGTGTCGGAACCGTCGCGGCCATCCACCGTATCCGTCACGGTGAACGAGCCGTCCTCATTTTCGGTGATGGTGTAATCTTCATAATTGCCGGACAGCACAAATGTGTCAGACCCTGCGCCGCCGACGATGGTGTCAGATCCTGCGCCACCGTTCAGAACGTCATCTCCACCGCCACCCAGCAGCGTGTCGTCACCTGCGCCACCG
>TARA_R110000787_G_scaffold137458_14_pt1 | contig 32537 bp, 30 predicted proteins | sample TARA_R110000787 | Tara Oceans TARA_R110000787 (sample SAMEA4397920) | marine metagenome | biome: Polar Biome; feature: [DCM] deep chlorophyll maximum layer (ENVO:01000326); material: water (ENVO:00002006), including particulate matter (ENVO:01000060) such as... | depth 35 m | reverse complement strand
GTTATTCCGGCTGCTGGGTCGCCATGAAAACTGTAGCCGAGACTGTGGACACCTCAGCGTCCGTCTATGTCGACCCGCACCGGGTTGAACTTGTTGAACCGACCGATTTCGATATGCCGGACGGCGGTCTGAACATTCGCTGGCCGGATACCCCGCAGGAACAGGAATACCGTCTGGAGCGTCACAAGCTTTATGCGGCAATCGCTTTTGCCCGTGCCAACGGGATTGACCGGACGGTTATAGATTCTCCCAATGCGCGGCTCGGGATTGCGACTTGCGGGAAGTCATATCTTGATGTGCGTCAGGCGCTTGAAGACCTCAATATCGATGAGGCGGATTGTGAGCGGATTGGCATCCGGATCTACAAGGTCGGCATGACCTGGCCGCTGGATCGCAAGGGCATCCTGAATTTTGCCGAAGGACTCGATGAAATACTGGTCGTCGAGGAAAAGCGGGCGCTGATCGAAAATCAGCTGAAAGAACAACTCTACAATATGGGCGGTGAGAAACGTCCCCGCGTTGTCGGCAAGTATGACGAACAGGGTGACTGGATTCTGCCATCTGCTGGTGAGCTGACCCCGGCGCGGATTGCGCGGGTAATTGCGGCCCGGCTGAAAGTAGTGGGCTATGAAAGTGATAATATCAGGCGTCGGCTTGGTGTGCTGGAGAAGATCGAGAAGTCACTGGAGAGCATCAACCCGCTGATGCAGCGGACGCCCTATTTCTGTTCCGGCTGCCCGCATAATACCTCGACCAAAGTGCCGGAGGGAAGCCGGGCGATGGCCGGGATCGGCTGTCATTACATGGTTCAGTGGATGGACCGGGAGACGGAAACCTTTACCCATATGGGGGCCGAAGGGGCGAACTGGATCGGTCAGGCTCCGTTCGTGAAGACAGAGCATATTTTCCAGAACATTGGTGACGGCACGTTCCATCATTCCGGATCAATGGCTATCCGTGCAGCGGTCGAAGCCAATGCCAACATGACTTACAAGATCCTGTTCAATGACGCGGTTGCCATGACCGGCGGTCAGCCCCCGGCCGCCGGGGAAAAGCCGGTCGCGATTACTGCCGACCGGATCACACGGATGGTCTATTCCGAAGGTGTTCGCGATATCACGGTGGTTGTCGATGACCCCGACAAATACCCGGCCGGAATGGAATGGGCGCCGGGTGTGCAGGTCGAGCCACGGGAGGCCCTGGACCGGGTGCAGCGTGACCTGCGCCAGCGCAAGGGTGTGTCGGTGCTGGTCTATGACCAGACCTGCGCTGCTGAAAAGCGCCGTCGCCGGAAACGCGGTACTTTTCCGGACCCGGCGAAACGGGTCTTCATCAACGAGGCCGTCTGTGAAGGCTGTGGCGATTGCGGTGTGAAATCGAACTGTGTTTCGGTGACGCCGGTTGAAACGGAATTCGGCCGCAAGCGGGCAATTGATCAGTCCAGCTGCAATAAGGATTACTCCTGCGTCAACGGGTTCTGCCCCAGCTTTGTGACTGTCGAAGGGGGCGGGCTGCGCAAGCCGGAGGCCAGAACGGATACGGGTGTCTGGGCCGTGCTGCCGGACCCGGAAATCCCCAGTCTTGAAGCGGAAAGCTTTGGTATCCTGATCACAGGTGTCGGCGGAACCGGTGTTGTGACGATTGGTGCCCTGCTGGGTATGGCCGCGCATATCGAAGGCAAGGGGTGCGGAATTCTCGACATGGCAGGACTGGCCCAGAAGGGCGGGCCGGTTATCAGCCATGTACGAATCGCAAAGCGCCCGGAAGATATTCATGCCGTCCGTATTGCGGCAGGCGGGGCGGAACTGCTGCTGGGCTGTGACCTCGTGGTCGCCGCCGGTTATGACGCCCTGTCGAAGATCGACGAAGGCAAGACGGTCGCTGTTATCAATTCGCATGAAATCGTCACCGGTGACTTTACCCGTAATCCGGACCTCAATTTTCCGGGTCAGGGCATGCAGGGCCAGATTGCCGGTGCAGTCGGTGCAGATCGGGCAACTTTCATTGACGCGACGGACATCGCGACCTCGCTGATGGGCGATTCAATTGCGACCAACCTGTTCATGCTGGGGCTGGCCTATCAGAAGGGCGCGATTCCGGTTTCTGCTGATGCGATCGAACAGGCAATCGACCTGAACGGAATTGCCGTTGAGGCCAATAAGCAGGCATTTCTGTGGGGGCGGCGGGCTGCTGTTGATCCGGAAGCGGTCGCCCGGGCGGCGCATCGCCGGGAAGCGCCGGTTATGCACAGGCTCTCGACCTCGCTTGATGAGATGATTTCACGTCGGGCATCCCAGCTTGTGGCCTATCAGGATATTGCCTATGCCGAGCGCTACGAATCTCTTGTGGCGCAGGTTCGGGAACGTGAGGCCGGGTTTGGTGGTACAGCTATTACTGAGGCTGTCGCACGTAACTATTTCAAGATTCTTGCCTATAAGGATGAATATGAAGTCGCCCGTCTTTATACCGACCCGACCTTCATGCGGGCGGTACGGGAGCAGTTTGAGGGTAATTACAAACTGAAGTTCCATCTGGCGCCGCCGCTGATGTCACAGATCGACCCGGATACGGGAGAGCCTGAGAAGAAGCAGTTCGGCCCCTGGATGATGCATGCCTTTGGTGTGCTGGCGAAGTTCAAAGGGCTTCGGGGTACTAAACTTGATATCTTCGGCTACTCGGAAGAACGTCGGCGCGAACGTGCCCTGATTGCGGAATATGAAACGCTGGTTCAGGAAGTGCTCTCCGGTCTGACGGAAAACAATATCGCACTGGCGGTCGAGTTGTTGTCTGTTCCTGCGATGATTCGCGGTTTCGGGCCCGTCAAGGAACGGAACATGGTGAAGGCAAAGCAAACGGAAGCGCAGCTTCTCGCTGCTTTCCGCAATCCGGTGACCTCACCAACGGTTGAAGCTGCGGAGTAACCGAATCGGCTGGCCGAAACAAAGACGCCGGCCCAGTGGGCCGGCGTCCGGTTCAGATCAGGCGGTGATCAGATTGATCAGGCAGCCTTCTTTTCGATTGCTTTCGGTGCGCCCGCGCCGATTTCAATACGACGGGGTTTCTTTTCTTCAGGCACCACACGAACAAGGTCGACATTCAGCAGGCCGTTTTTCACATCTGCCCCGACAACCTTGATGTCGTCTGCGAGATCGAAGCGCCGTTCAAAGGCACGCGCGGCAATTCCGCGGTGCAGGTAGCTTTTCTCGGCTGTTTCCTCGCGGTCTTCAATGCGACCGGAAATCAGCAGGGAATTTTCCTGAACGGTGATTTCAAGGTCGTTCTCCGAGAAACCGGCGACAGCCATGGTGATGCGGTAATCATCATCCGCAACTTTTTCAATATTGTAAGGCGGGTAGGTCGGTGCGCTTTCAACCTGACTGGCGCTGTCCATCAGGCGCGCAAGACGGTCAAATCCGACAGTGGAACGGAAGAGGGGTGTAAGGTCATAGGTACGCATTGCCACATTCTCCTTGAGCAACATGGGTTTTATGTTCCGGCGCCCCCATATCGGGCCGCGCCGTCTAAAGTCCGGGAACCCCTTGATCGGGCATCCCCTTCGACGCCGCTGATATAATTCCGGCTGATTTTGCGTCAAGGGATCGTCAAAGAATTTTGCAGCGCCGCTTTCCAGCAGGCCTCTGCTTCAGGCAACAAAAAAGGCGGCTCCTTACGGTAGCCACCTTCTTCGAATTCGAATGGTATCAGAGACTTACTGCTTGATGCCAAAGCTCGCGAAACGCTTGTTGAACTTGGCAAGCTGTCCGCCGCTGTCCAGCAGGCGATGCACACCAGTCCAGGCGGGATGCGATTTTGAATCGATATCCAGCTTCATTACGTCGCCTTCCTTACCCCAGGTTGTCCGGGTCGAGAAAGAGCTGCCGTCCGTCATCTGGACGCTGATCTCATGATAGTCCGGGTGAATATCTTTTTTCATGTCAGTCCTCCGGGGCGTTAAGCGCGGGTTTATAGACAAGTGTGGGGGCTGCTGCAAGCCTTCCGGCAAAGCCATGTTGCTTGGCCAGTCGGCTTCAGTTCGATAGGTTACGCACCGGATCGGGCTGGCGGGCAGGCAGGCACGACCGGACCGGCTTTTCAGAAACGGGAAATTACGATGGATGAGACCGCCTTCGAGGCAGAGGCCAACCGCACTTTGCAGCAGATCATGGACTATGTGGACGAAAACCTGACCGACCATATGGATGCAGATCTGCAGGATGGCATTCTGAATATCGAACTGGAAGATGGCCGGGTTTTCATCATCAACAAACATGGTCCGAATCGCCAGATCTGGCTGGCATCACCGGTCAGTGGTGCCAGTCATTATGCGCCGGCTGGTGGTCGCTGGATATCGACCCGCAGCGATGATGATCTGCTGAAACTGCTGAGCGGGGAGCTCGGGGGAATTGCCGGCATGCCCGTCGACCTCGGGTAATCCGGCATGGCGCGTATGGACGGGATGTCCCAGCCGGCTGCTGCCGGGAGGGGCGGTGCAAAAGATGACAGGGAGCGCAGTCGCGATCTCGGCCAGTTGCGCCAGCTTGTTCCTTTTCTGAGACCTTATGCCGGTAAAATCATGCTGGCCGGTTTGTCGCTGGCAACGGCCGCCGGGGCCGTGCTGGTTATTCCCTGGTGGCTGCGTCGTGTGGTCAATGAAGGTTTTGCGGCGAGCAATGCAGAGACCCTGAACGATTCGCTCGGGCTGATGGTGATTTTTATCCTGCTGCTCGCGGTGGCGACATTCGGTCGCTATTACTTCGTGACCTGGGTGGGCGAGCGGGTGACGGCTGATATCCGCATGGCGGTGTACAGCAATGTCCTGCGGCTGAGCCCCGGATTTTTCGAGACGGTGCGCACGGGGGAAATTCTCTCACGACTGACCGCTGATACGACACTGGTTCAGGCCGTCATCGGTTCTTCTGCGTCCGTGGCGTTGCGCAATGTCCTGCTGCTGACCGGCGGGCTGGTGATGCTGGCCATTACCAGCCCGAAGCTGACGCTTTATGTGCTGGCGATGGTGCCCCTGGTGGTGCTGCCAATTGTTATCTTCGGTCGCAAGGTACGGAAACTGTCGCGGGAAAGTCAGGACCGGGTGGCGGATGTCAGTTCCTACGCTGATGAAAGCCTCGGGGCGATCCGGACGCTGCAGGCCTTCACCTATGAGACCGTAGCGGCCCGAACCTTTGCCGGATTCGTCGATACGGCTTTCGATGTTTCCGAACGTCGAATTCGGGCGCGGGGGCTGCTGACGATGGTGGTCATCGCGCTGGTGTTCGGTGCGGTTGCCCTGCTGCTCTGGACCGGCGGGCATGATGTGATTGCCGGCAGAATGGATGGCGGGCAATTGCTGGCCTTTGTCTTCTATGCGGTGATTGTCGCGTCCTCAACCGGCGCGCTGAGCGAAATCATGGGTGATCTGCAACGGGCTGCCGGTGCGGCGGAACGGCTGACGGAACTGCTGCATATGCCCGTCGATATCGGCGCTCCGGCCAGCCCGGAAAGTTTGCCGGTTCCGTTCCGGGGGGCAGTCGCGATCCGGGATCTGACATTCTGCTATCCTTCACGTCCTGATGCGCCGTCACTGAAAGACTTCAGCCTGGATGTCGCGGCGGGAGAAACGGTGGCTCTGGTCGGGCCGAGCGGTGCCGGTAAAACCACGGTGTTTCAGCTGCTGCTGCGGTTCTATGATCCGCAATCCGGCGTGGTGTCTGTTGACGGGCTGAATATCCGTGACCTTGAACCGACGGCGCTTCGGGCGGGAATCGGGATGGTGTCGCAGGAACCGGCGATCTTTGCGGCAAGTGCCCGCGAAAATATCCGCTATGGCCGTCCTGGCGCGACCGATGATGAAGTTACAGCAGCGGCCGAAGCGGCCTTCGCCCGCGATTTCATCGAGGCCCTGCCGGAAGGGTTCGACACCTATCTGGGTGAGCGGGGTGTGCGCCTGTCCGGTGGTCAGCGACAGCGGATTGCCATCGCCCGGGCAATCCTGCGCGATCCGGCCCTGCTGCTGCTGGATGAGGCCACAAGTGCGCTGGATGCGGAAAGCGAACGCGCTGTACAACTGGCCTTGGAAAAGCTGATGGTTGGCCGTACCACCATCGTCATTGCGCACCGCCTGTCGACCGTACTGGGGGCTGATCGTATTGTCGTGATCGAAGACGGCTCTGCCCGTGCGTCCGGCACGCATGATGAACTGATGAAATCGGATGAACTTTATGCCCGCCTGGCCCGCCTTCAGTTTGATGCGGATAAAAACGGGAGAAGCTGACTTGCCATACAGATCAGTGTTGTTGGTTTTGTGCCTGCTGAGCATCCCGGCTTGCCAGACATCTCAGCAAACGGGATCCGGGGCCGGGTTTTCGACATTGGCAGGTGACACATTTGCTGACCTCCCCCGGGCCAGTCTGTCTTCTGACTACAGCCGTTTGTCCGGCGGCAAGATGATCTACAGATCAGACGATGGCACCCAAGCTTATATGTTCAATATGTGCGAGATATCGGCCTATCAACCTGTGCTCAGGAAGCGTTGTGAACGTCGTGCCGGCAAATCCTGTGAGCTTGCAGTACTCGACGACCGGGATGTTTCCGGCCTGTCGCTTCCTGAGAAGAAACAACTGATTGCAGAATATGAGACATTGTTGCGGACGGAGGACCCGGCCGTATCGCGACTGTCGATTTTCACCCTGCCCATGAGCCGGCTGATGGAAGGCTCTGACAGGATTGATCAGGCTTCTGTCCGGCTTGCTAACAGGACGGCCTGTGCCGGAGACCTGCGTATCACATTCGAGAGCAGCTCCGTCTGCGATGGATCGTGGCAATTTGAGGAAACTGAAACCCAGGTAGAACTGCAACCAGTTGTGATAGGGTCGTTTCAGGCAGTCTGTAAGTCCGGCGGTTCCGTGAAGGGCCGGTTTTACATGTCAGGTGTGACGGGTGGTGTCATTCAGGGAATGACCGGTACGGGAAGGTTTCGGGCATTGATCGGACCTGACTGGGCCCCTCATTCCGGCTCTGCGGCTATATTCAATGGTATCTGGAAACGACGGATGAGTTATGGTGGTTTCGAGAAGATCAGTGAACTCCAGCTCAAGGACTGACCGGACAGGAAGCCAGTTCGATGGATTGGCGTTGCGACAGGATTGGCGTTAAACTTACTCCCGTAATTTTATGGAAATGATTGAGTATGTCCGCTGGTGTGACCTGGCTTGATGCTGCTGCCCTGTTCTGGTTCTTTGCGGTCTGGATCGGCTATACCCGCTATGTGGATGCGGACGGAGATAAAAGCGGGCGGCGCAATCTCCAGCAGGTGATGCATCTGCATCGCGTGCTCTGGATGGAACAGATGATTGCCCGTGATAACCGCATGATTGACGGGCGGATAATTGGCAATCTGACCAGCGGCACCACGTTCATGGCGTCGACCACGATCTTCCTGCTGGCTGGTGTGGTTGCCCTGCTGGGCGCCAGTGACCGGGCGATTGAAGCTTTTGCCGAATTTGAGTTTGCCGTCCGGACAACCAAAGCGTTTTTTGAAGGCAAATTGCTGATTCTGGCACTTTGCTTTGTCTATGCCTTCTTCAAGTTCACCTGGGCCATGCGGCAGTATAATTACTGTGCGGTGCTGATCGGGGCGGCACCTGCGCCCCATGATCTGGGGGCGCATCGACAGGAAGATATCGAAGCACTGGCAGCCGTATCCTCCAATGCAGCAAAGCACTCGAACCGGGGCTTGCGGGCCTATTATTTCGGGATGGCCATGTTGTCATGGTTCATCCATCCCGTTCTGTTCATTGTGATTACGCTGGCTGTTGTGGCTGTGCTGTACCGTCGGGAGTTTTCTTCCCGGATGGTCCGTATCCTCCGCACTCTTGAGGCTGACCTTTCTGACCGGGCTGCCGCCCGGAATGATGACAGTCAGGGTTAGACTTATCGTCTATCATCCGGGATCTGCAATTCATGTCACCGACTGCCAGGGTGACGGACGGTTAACCGGATATGAGCTAGGTTCGGGCTGATCGAACCGGGGTTGTCCATGCGCTATCATTTCGCCATTCCCTGCTGGGGGGCGTTTTACACGGAATATTTTCTGAACCTGTCGCTGCCATCCATGTTGGCGGACGGGAACCTGCCGTCCTTTTCGACGGTGGAGAACTGCACGCTTGAAATCTATACCCGCCCGCAGGACCGGGCGCTGTTCGATCAGGCGCCAGCTATTGTCCGTGCCCGGGAGATCGCGACTGTCGAGCTTCGTATGCTGCCGACGCAATATGCCGAGGAAGTCAGCCGGGCCAATATCGGGCTCAAGCTCGACATGATGTCGCTGGTCCATCAGGCGGGAATCAGGGCAGCGCAGGGACAGAAGGATACGGCGATCTCGCTGGTGAATGCGGATCTGGTCTATGCGGACGGCTCGCTGGGACATGCCGCCCGGCTGATGCAGGACGGGGCCGGCGCCGTGCTGGCGGCCATACCCCGGATGAGTCTGGAAAGCGGCCGGCCGCTGATCGAACGATTCAGACCGGACGGTGGTGTTGTTCTGCCGATCTCATCGCGTGATCTCGTTGCCTGCATGCGGCCCGGTATGTTGCCGGAATGGCGGACACGGGAATGGGGGCATCCGAATTTCACCCAATGGCCGAACCAGTTTTTCTGGCCGGCGGGGGCGGGCAGTTTCGTCATGCGCGCCCTGCATACGCATCCGCTTTTTGTCCGTCCTGACCGGCAGATAGAGCGTCTGACCATGACCGTTGACCGGGATTACGTCTTCACGGTGATCGAGGACCATGACCGGATTCACCTGATCGACCATAGCGATGATGTCTGCATCGTGGATATGTCGCCGGATGATTATCTGGAGCGGGCAAAAGGCTCGTCACCGCCGGATATTCGCGGCATTGCCCAATGGATAGCGGGCTTTGCGGCACCGGACCGCCAGTTGCGGCAGATTTTGAAGCCGCTGACTTTTCTGGCGGATGAGACGGAAGCAACTGCCTGTGCTGATGCCGCTGATGCCGGGCAGGTGGTTGCTGAGCAGATTGTCAGCCTGTCGCGCAGTCTGGGATTTATGGCAAAGAAGTTTGGCACACCAAAATGGCCGGACTGATCCTTACAGACGTTTAAGGGTGGCGAGGGTACACTCACCCTGGCGACCGTTCATGAGGCGACATGCGTTATCATTTTGCGATTCCCTGCTGGGGCAGTTTTTTTGTCGATTACTTTCTGAAGCTTTCGCTGCCGTCGATGCTGGCGCCGGGCAATCTTCCGTCTTTTGCTGCCCCGGATAACTGCCGTATCCAGATTTATACCCGGCCTGAAGATCGCCCCCTGTTTGACGGTGCTGCCATCATTGAGGCTGCGCGAGCCTTTGCTGTTATCGAATTCCGGATGCTGCCGGAGCAATACTCAACCTCCTTCACGACCGCAGAGGAGGAGGGGCTTAAATGCGATATGATGTCGCTGGTCCATATGGCGGGAATCAAGGCAACGCAGGGGCAGGCAGATACGGTGGTCTCGCCGGTCAATGCTGATCTGATTTATGCGGATGGCGCGCTGGGTCATGCCGCCCGGAGAATTGATGCCGGTGCCGCAGCGGTTCTGGCAGCGATTCCCCGAATGAGCCTGGAAAGCGGTCGCCCCCTGATCGAAGCATTTGCCAGACCGGGACAGGCTGAGCTTGCCATAGCGCCCCGCGATCTCGTTGGATGCATGCGGCCGGGGATGTTACCGGAATGGCGGACCCGCGAATGGGGGCATCCGAATTTCACCCAGTGGCCGAACCAGTTCTTCTGGCCGGCGGGGGAAAAGAGTTTCGTCATGCGGGCACTTCATGCCCATCCGATATTTGTACGCCCCGACCATGCCCTGCAACGCCTGACCATGACGGTTGACCGGGATTACGTTTTTATGGCGGTGGATGACCATGACCGGATCGAGCTTATCGATACGACCGATGACGTCTGCATGGTCGACATGTCGCCGGATGACTATCTGGAACGGTCACTTGGCACGGCCGGGTCTGATGCAACGACGGTCGCGCACTGGATTGCCGGGTTCGACGCAAAACCTGCACAATTGCGACAGATCCTGACACCGATCCGTTTTGTTGCGGACGAAGCTGATATCTCGGCGATTGACGCAGCAGCGGCAGATAGTCAGCCGATCGCGCAGCAGATCGTCAGTCAGGCCCGTACCTTTGGTTTTTTCAGCCAGAAATTCTCCGACCAGCCGGGCGGGGGCTGACTTCTCATGCGTATTCTGATCATCACGAATCTCTATCCACCGCAGGAACTTGGCGGCTATGGCCGGTATATTGCCGGTTATGGCGAGGATCTGGCCCGGCGTGGCTATGATCTGCGGATACTTGCCGGTGATATGCTGGCATTACAGAAAGCGCCCGATCGCAATCCTGCCCTGCATCGTGACCTCAGGCTCTATGGTAACTGGACGGATGGCGGGATTTCTCTTCTGCCGGAAGGCCGGGAGCGTGACGATATCGTCGCCGCAAATGTTGCTGCGACCCGCCATGCGCTTGCAGATTTTCAACCCGATGTGGTTCTGTTCGGAAATCCGGACTTTATCTCATGGCGCTGTATAGACGCAGTGATCGCGGCTGGTGTGCCGGTGCTGCATCATATCGGCAATAATGATCCCGGATTCGACCCGGCCGATACACCGGCCGGACCGCTCTATCAGCCTGCGGTCCCCAGTGCTTTCCTGCGTGAGAAGTTCTTGGCTGCCGGATATCCCTTCGCCGGTGCCTCCGTGATATGGCCGGGGGCGGATGTCGCCGCCTTTGATGCCGGACCGCCTCAGCCCCGGCCTCCCGGGCCCCTGAGGCTGGTCTATGCCAGCCTGATGTTGCCCTATAAAGGGCCTCAGGTGCTCATGGGGGCGCTGGCGGTTCTGAAAGCCACGAATGTCGCCATTGACTGTGTGTTTGCCGGTGACTCGACGGATCCCGGATTTGTGGCCGGCATGAACGCCTTCGTCACCAAGCAGGGACTTGGCGGGCGGATCCGGTTTGTCGGTTATCTGGAGCCGGACCGGCTGCGCGACCTCTACCATGAACGCGATGTGCTGGTCTTCCCCTCGATCTTTGATGAGCCCTGGGGAATTAGTCAGGCTGAGGCAATGGCTGCGGGACTCTGCGTTGTCTCCTCAGATGTGGGGGGGATTCCGGAAGTCATCGAAAATGGTGTGACCGGTTTTACCTTCCCGCGAGAGGATGCAATGTCCCTGTCCAGATTGCTGACCTCGTTGTCCCGCGACCCGGAGCGCCTGAACCGGGTTGCATCAGCCGGTCGTGTGCAGGCACTGAAAAACTACGCAATCCCTGCCTGTGTCGACAAGCTGGAGCAGGAACTGCACGCGCTCGTCGCACGGTCCTGACAGTTTCGGCGTTTTTCCGCGATCCTTCGAGACGGCGCTGTAGCGCCTCCTCAGGACGAGGCCGCAGGTTAGTATTCCTCATCCTGAGGAGGGCGAAGCCCGTCTCGAAGGATCGCGGGAAAACGCAAACTCAGACTGTCGCCACGACATTCAGGCTGAGATAACTGCCATCAATTTTCAGATCGCTGGAGTCCGGAAACAGGCCGAACCGTTCAACCTGTGCTGCTTCGCGAAAACCGGCCTGGGCCAGAAAAAGGCAGAGTGTGTCGTAGGAAAAACCGCATTTATGCAGGTCGTAGGCATCGGTCTGGCCGCCAAACATGACACGCATGATCTGAAGGCGGCTGTCGGCGGAGATGCCGGGTTTGACATAGGTCGCCGCCAGTTTCTCCAGATCGGGAACGCTGATCATCAGCCGTCCGCCGGCGGCGAGTACCCGGCGGCATTCACTCAGCGCCCGGGGTAATTCGTCAGCATAGGTTAGATGCTCCAGCACATGGCTGGCATAAATTTCAGTGACGGATGCATCCGCAAACCGTGACAGGTCGGTGCAGCTGCCAACATGGTCGACGTCCGGTCCGGCCTGAACATTCAGGATCTCCCAGCCGTCTTTTGGCGATTCACCGCCAATATGTAACCGTCGTTCATTCATGGGGGGAAGATAGCACCGGTTTTTCAGCCTGACACGACTGAACCGCAGAGGCCGTCTGTCCGTGCCTTGCACCGCAGCATCCCCGCCGATAGGGTCGCTCAACAATAAACCGGACGAGATGATGAGGTATATCCATGCGCTTTGAGGGCACCGACTCCTATGTGGCAACTGAAGACCTGATGGTCGCCGTCAATGCGGCCATTGCGCTGGAACGTCCCCTGCTGGTGAAGGGGGAGCCGGGGACGGGCAAGACCATCCTCGCGCATGAAATCGCCGCCGCTCTCGGTCGCAAGCTGATTACCTGGCATATCAAATCCACCACCCGCGCCCAGCAGGGGCTGTACGAATATGATGCGGTCTCACGCCTGCGCGACAGCCAGCTTGGTGATGACCGGGTTCACGATATTTCCAACTACATCGTCAAGGGCAAGCTGTGGGAAGCCTTTGAAGCGGATGAGCCGCCGGTGTTGCTGATCGACGAGATCGACAAGGCGGATATCGAATTCCCCAACGATCTGCTGCTCGAACTCGACCGCATGGAATTCTATGTCTACGAAACCCAGAAGACCGTGAAGGCTGAGAAACGTCCGATTGTCATCATCACCTCAAACAATGAAAAGGAACTTCCGGACGCTTTCCTGCGCCGCTGTTTCTTCCACTATATCCGCTTCCCGGAACCGGAGGTGATGGAAAGCATCGTCAATGTCCATTACCCGGACGTTCGCAACCGCCTCGTCGCCGAGGCTATGCGTGTCTTCTACGACATCCGCGAGGCTCCGGGCCTGAAGAAGAAGCCATCGACTTCTGAGTTGCTGGACTGGCTGAAACTGCTGATGAACGAAGACATGCCGGAAGAGGTGCTGCGCTCAAAAGACGCCAAAGACCTGATCCCGCCGCTGCATGGCGCGTTGCTGAAAAACGAACAGGACGTCCACCTGCTCGAACGGCTGGCGTTCCTCAACCGGCGGGAACAGCGGTAATTCTCTTGTTGTTCCTCATTTTCAGCATCCCTCATCATTCTGAAACGAGTTGGTAGCCTCGCCTCATGTTCACCACCTTTTTCTATGAACTCCGCGATGCCCGCCTTCCGGTTTCCCTGAAGGAGTATCTTACGCTGCTCGGTGCGATGGAGAAGGGGGTGGCGGATTATTCCATCGATCATTTCTATTATCTCGCCCGCGCGACGCTGGTGAAGGATGAACGGCATCTGGACCGGTTTGATCTGGTGTTCGCGAAAGTGTTCGAGGGCGTGCTGTCGACGCTGGAGGCGATTGATGCGGAAATTCCGGAGGAATGGCTGAAGAAGCTGGCGGAGAAGTTCCTGACCGACGAGGAAAAGGCGAAGGTTGAGAGCCTCGGCGGCTGGGACAAACTGATGGAGACCCTGAAGGAACGCCTCGCGGAACAGCAAAAGCGACATGAGGGCGGGTCGAAATGGATCGGCACGGCGGGAACCTCGCCGTTCGGGGCCTATGGCTATAACCCGGAAGGCATTCGCATCGGTCAGGATGGTAACCGCAACTTCCGGGCGGTGAAGGTCTGGGACAAGCGGGAGTTTCGCAATCTCGATGACGGGGTTGAGATCGGCACCCGCAATATCAAGGTCGCCCTGCGACGGTTGCGCCGGTTCGCCCGGCAGGGGGCCGAGACCGAACTGGATCTGGATGATACAATCCGCTCAACCGCTGCCAAGGGCGGTATGCTGGACATCAAGATGGCAGGGGAGCGTCGCAATACGGTCAAGGTGCTGCTGATGATGGATATCGGCGGGTCGATGGATGGACATGTGAAGCGTTGCGAGGAATTGTTCTCAGCCGCCCGAACCGAATTCAAGCATCTCGCATTCACCTATTTTCATAATTGTGTCTATGAGAGCGTCTGGACCGATAACCACCGGCGTAATGTCGAGCGTATCCCCACGGACGAGCTGATCCGCACCTATGGTCCGGACTGGAAGCTGGTCTTTGTCGGCGATGCCTCCATGAGCCCTTACGAGATTGAATATCCCGGCGGCAGTGTCGAACACTGGAACGAGGAGCCGGGCCGGGCGTGGGTTCAGCGCCTGCTGAATCATTTCCCGCATCATGTCTGGCTGAACCCGGTGTCGTCCAGGGTCTGGGATTACACCCATTCGATCCGTATCCTGTCGGAGATGCTGGAAGGCCGTATGTATCCGCTGACCATTGAGGGGCTTGATGGTGCGATGCGGGAATTAAATCGCTGATATTTGCATAAAATTTTTGCAGCTGATGATTTTGATGTGGCCCGGAAGCGCCCGGCCGCTCGCCCCGGTGATGGCGTTTCAAAGGTTCGGGTGGGTTTTCTAACTTATTGTTTTAAAAGAAACATAGTCGGATTTTCCGAAGCGGTTGGCGTGTCCTAGAAAATCGGATTTCATGCTGCTTCGGCTGTTTTTGTGCAGTGCAACAAAACCCCTTGACGCCAGCAAATATATCCGTATATTCCCAATCATGTTGCAGCGCACAAAATGCGCCCAACGGAAATTCAGGGGCTGATTCCCAGCCCTCCCGAGAGCAAAAGGAACAGCTACTATGATCAAGAGCATGGACGAAGTCGTCGCTTTCAATAAAGGCAATTTCGACGCCGTTGTTAAAACCGGTAATCTGGCAGTTAAGGGCTTTGAAGCCCTTTCAAAAGCCTACATGGCCGCTGCCAAAGTGCAGTTCGATGCCATCGAAAACTACAGCAAGGCCGTTGCCGGCGTGAAAGACGTCAAGGAAGTTGTCGAACTGCAGAGCAACCTGTTCAAGAAGAACATGGATACCGCAGTTGCCGAGAGCAAAAAGATTGCCGAACTTCACGTGAAGGTCGCCAATGACACTTTCGCACCGATGACCGAGCGCGTTGAAGCCGCTCAGAAGGTCGCTGAGAAGGTTGCCGATTTCAAGGCTGCCTGATCAGGCAATCATACAGGAAGCCGGTCGTTCCTCCCACGGCCCGGACTTCCAAGCAGAACCCGGTGGATTGTTCCGCCGGGTTTTTGCTTGTCTGGTTCAGGGTGAAGGAGTGTTAACCTGCCGGAAAATGATTTCCTGAGGTAACCGCCTTCGGTCGTGTCACACTTCATTTTGCCTGTATATTCCACTGACTTGCGAAAATCTGAAAGCCACAGCCTTGATTGACCTTGGTGACCACTGCCAGCTTTACATCATCACACCGCCACAGATTGATCTGGAGCCTTTCGCCGTGATCTTCGAGGAGGCGCTCGATCGGTTTCAGCCTGCCTGCGTGCAGTTGAGGCTTCCGGAAGCAAGCGAAGGTGAATGGCGTCTCGCGACTGAACGCCTGATGCCACTGGCGCAGGGGCGTGACATTGCTTTTCTGCTGAGCGAGCAGGCCGGACTGGTGGCCGAGTTTGATTGTGACGGCGTGCATGTCGGAGAGGGTAAGCTGACGGTCGCAGAAGCGCGTACTATTGTCGGACCTGATCGTTCGGTTGGTGTCTCCTGTGGCGGATCCCGTCACGCGGCGATGCAGGCGGCAGAAGCTGGGGCTGATTATGTCAGCTTCGGGCCGTTTTTCCCAAGCCCGACCAAGCCGCATGTCACGGATCTGGCCGATATCGAGATATTGTCGATCTGGTCAGAAGTGACGACGGTGCCGAGTGTTGCCATCGGCGGGGTAACGCCTGACAACGCCCGTTCACTGGCCGATGCAGGTGCGGATTTTGTGGCGATGGTCAGTGGAGTGTGGCGTTAGACCGTCATGTCAGTCCGGCGCGACAAACTGTCGGGCAGGTCATCAGAAAGCGAACAGGTGGTGGCAATAACCGCTGCGCATTGCGTCACGGGGCTGTCGCCGGTATAACGCGCCACCTTCTGGACAGTATATAACGTCTCACCCAATCAGGATATCGAGATATGAAGATCAACGGTAACGCCATTCGACCGGGCAATGTCATTGAACATCAGGGCCGTCTCTGGCGCGCGGTGAAAATTTCCCATACCCAGCCTGGCAAGGGCGGGGCCTATGCCCAGGTTGAATTGAAAGATATTCGTAACGGCACAAAGCTGAACGAACGCTTCCGGTCGGCGGAATCGGTTGAGCGTGTCCGGCTTGAGCAGGATGACTATCAGTTCCTGTTCGCCGAGGGCGAAATGTACACCTTCATGAATATCGAGAGCTACGAGCAGATTTCTCTGGCTGCGGATATGGTTGGTGAAGAACAGGTGCCTTTCCTGCAGGACGGTATGCAGGTGAAGATTGAAAGCTACGAAGACAGCCCGATTGGCGTGGAACTGCCGGAAACGACGATCCTTGAGATCGTCGAAGCGGATGCCGTTGTGAAGGGCCAGACGGCTTCTTCCTCCTACAAGCCGGCCTTGCTTGAGAATGGTGTCCGCATTCAGGTGCCGCCGCATATCGGGTCAGGAACGCGTGTTGTCGTGAACATAGCCGAACGTACCTACGTCGAACGCGCAAAGGACTGATCGCTCATGGCTCGCCGTAGTGCGCTGATTAATGTGATGGCCAATGCCGCCGATAAGGCGGGCAGAAGGCTGGTTCGTGATTTTGGTGAAGTCGAGTTGCTTCAGGTCTCGATGAAGGGACCGGGCGATTTTGTCTCGTCTGCCGATCTGCGTGCCGAACGGACCATCAAGGCGGAACTGCGCAAGGCGCGGCCGGACTTTGGCTTCCTGATGGAAGAATCCGGCTCTGAAGACGGAGCCGATTCGGACAGCAAGTGGATCGTTGACCCGCTGGATGGCACCACCAACTTCCTGCATGGCATTCCGAACTGGTGTATCTCCATCGCTCTGGAAAAGCAGGGAGAGATCGTTGCCGGTGTGGTCTATCAGCCAGTCGGCGATCAGATGTTCTGGGCCGAAAAAGGCGAGGGTGCCTTCCTGAACAATCAGCGCCTGCGGGTGTCGGCACGCAAGGAGATCGGTCATTCACTGTTCGCCACGGGTATCCCCTGGCAGGACAAGGGCGACCATGAAACCTACCTGAAGCAGCTTGGTGCCGTGATGAAGGAATCCGCAGGAATCCGCCGCATCGGATCTGCTGCGCTGGACCTGGCCTATGTTGCTGCCGGTAAGGTTGAAGGCTACTGGGAAGAGGGTATCAACGCCTGGGATGTCGCTGCCGGAATCATCATGGTCCGAGAAGCGGGCGGTTATGTGACCGAACTTGATGGCAAGGAAAACGTCATCTACGGTCGCTCTATTCTGGCTGCCAATGACCGGATGCACGGCAAGTTGAAACGCCTGTTGCGGAACGCTGTCCGGGAACCGAAACCGGTCTGACCGGTAAAGCGGTTGTGGCGTTGTAGCGCCTTGGTTATCTTCGGTTTACATTTCAAGCTAGTCCGGATGAGCTGGCGCGACTGAGGCTTTTCGCGGCGGCCCAGGATCAGGAGGATTTTAACCCGATGCGACGCACAGTTCTGACCTTATCACTGCTGACACTGACTGTTCTGCCCGTGTCTGCGCAGTCTCAGGTTGTTGTCGGCAGCGGTGGAAACCCTTCCGTGACAGTCGATTACAGCGTTCTTGGTATGCCCGGTGGCGGATCCGGTTATCCTTCAGCCGGATATGATTCGGGAACCGGCGGGCTGCTGATGCCAAACGGGCAGGCTCCGCGCTCACGGATTGTCGCGCCGCAGTTCAGTACCGGAACAACCGTTATTGGTGGCAACAGTCTGTCACCTGTTCCGGCCCCGGCTACTGCCGGTGGCAGTGGTCTGACCCCGGAAGCGATGGCTCTGCTCGGTGCTCAGGGAAATGCACCTGCACTTGCGCCGCCGCCGGTTGCATCGGCGCCTAAGCCAAAAGTCCGGGCGACACCGGCTGCGCCGAAGCCCGAGCCTGCGCCGGCTCAGGTCGCGAAGGTTGAACCGAAGATCGAGGTTACCCGTCCGACGCCACCAAAGCCTACTGTACCGGAAGCACCGGTTGCGGAAAAAGCAGTTCCTGCGACTGAACCGGCACCGGAAGTCGCGGTAACGCCGCCGGCGCCGGAAGTTCCGGCACCCGCAGCGCCACCGGCGCCTGCACCCGCAGCAGCCCCTGCCCCGGCAGCGCCAACACCGCCGGCACCACCGGCACCTGCACCAACTCAGGTTGCGAAAGCGGAACCCGGACCGGCAGCACCAGCTGCGGGGGCACCGGAGTCTGCCCTGCTTGCTTTTGCGCCGGGTGAAACACGTTTGCCAAGTGAAGGAATTGCCTCGCTTGAACAGATTGCCCTTGCTGCTGCGGCGGATGAAAGTCTGCGTATTCAGTTGCTGGCCTATGCCAGTGCCGATGGCGGCCCGTCGAGCACAGCGCGCCGTATTTCGCTGAAACGGGCTCTGAACGTGCGCAAATTTCTGATCGACAAGGATGTCAGGGCGTCCCGCATTGATGTGCGGGCACTGGGAAACCGGGTGCCTTCCGGCGATCCTGACCGGGTGGATGTTTCGATCGCCCGACGCTGACGCCGGACTGACGACAGAAAGACCACCCCCGGCACCGTTAGAACAATGTAAAGAGCATGACCATGACACGCCCGACCCGGTATCTGTTGAATATGATCCTGTTCATCGCGCTGGTCATCGGGGTGGTGATCCTGCTGCTGCCGCAACTGCAGTCGGCCTTTGAGGCGAACCGGGTTCTGAACGGCGTTATCCTTGCGGTTCTGGTTATCGGTATTCTGAATAATCTGCGTCAGGTGCTCCGGCTCAATCCAGAAGTGACCTGGATTGAGGAATATCGCGCCGGGGAAGATATCCCGGCAGGACGCGAGCCCAAGCTGCTCAGCCCGATGGCGGCGATGCTGGGAGAGCGGCGGGGTGGCCGTATCAGCCTTTCGGCGCCGATCATGCGGTCTATTCTGGATTCGATTGGCTCGCGGCTGGATGAATCGCGGGAGATTTCCCGTTATGCCATCGGACTTCTGGTTTTCCTTGGTCTGCTCGGCACCTTCTGGGGGCTGCTGGGAACGGTCGGTTCCGTCAGTGACGTGATCAGTAATCTCAGTGTTGCCGGTGGGGATGTTACTGTCTTCTTCGACGATCTCAAAAAAGGCCTGAATGCGCCGCTGAGCGGAATGGGCACGGCGTTTTCCTCGTCATTGTTCGGTCTTGCCGGATCGCTGGTGCTCGGCTTCCTCGATCTGCAGGCCGGTCAGGCACAGAACCGGTTTTATAATGATCTCGAAGAATGGCTGTCTTCGGTAACCCGTCTCGGAGGTTCCAGCTTTTCCGGAGGTGAGGGGGATGTCTCTAATGTCCCGGCTTACATGCAGGCCCTGATGGAGCAGATGGCCGACAATATGGAGCATCTGCGCCGTTCCATTGAGCTGTCGGAAGAAAGCCGGATGACCAGTAACGTCAACATCATGGCACTGGCTGAATCGGTTAACTCGATGACAGATCAGATGCGGACGGAACAGAGTGTGCTGATGCGCCTGGCCGAAAGTCAGAAGGATATCCGCTCGATTCTGAGCGGTATTGCCGAAGCTGGCGGCACCGGTGGCGGTATGGATGACCGAACCAAGTCACATATACGGAATCTGGATACGCATATGGCGCGCCTGGTTGAGGAAAGCTCGACAGGCCGGGAAAGAACGATCAACGAATTGCGCAGTGAGATCAAGCTGCTGGCCCGTACCATGGCAGCGATTGCCGAGGAACAGCGTCGGCCCGGTCAGTGACGGGCAGAGGATAAGTCATGGCTGCTCCTTCCTTTCGCCGAAACGGACGTAACCGGGACCTGACATGGCCCGGCTTTGTAGACGCGCTTGCCACCCTGCTGATGGTGATCATCTTCCTGCTGATGATCTTCGTGATTGCTCAGGTCTTCCTGGGCTTTCAGTTATCCGGCCGGGATGAAGCCCTGAAAAAGCTCAATGTTGAAGTTGCTGAACTGGCCGACCTGTTGTCGCTGGAGCGGGCAACAAGCAGCGACCTGCGCGACAATGTTGCTGCCCTGTCACAAAGCCTGCAATCAATGACCAGTGAGCGGGATGACCTGCGGGTACAGATCACGTCGCTGGCTGGCCTGATCGACAGTGTGACTGCCGAGCGCGACCGGCTGTCAGCAAATCTGGATTCGGTCAGTCAGGAAGCCGAATCCGCGCGGGCCGAAGCAACAAGGCTGGCCACGGCCCTGCAGACCGCAAGGGAGGAAGCTGCGACCGCAACGGAGACTTTGACAACAACGCAGGAAGAACTGCGGGAGCAGAGGCTGGCGCTTGCTGCCCTTACGGAGAAAGCTGAACTGACGGAAGCGGAGCGTTTGCGTCTTGAATCAGCGCTGGCTGGAGAACAGTCAAAGCAGCAGGAAATCCGGGACGAAATGACGGCAGCAGCCCTCGCGGCGCGCCAGGAACGGGAACGGCTGGAGAAGTTGCTGGAAGAAGCCGAGAAAACAATTTCGGCTGACAAGGAAACCATTGAACTGAAGCTGAAGGATGTCGCCAAGCTGCAGTCTGATGTCACGCTGCTGAACGCGCTGAAGGAAGATTTGCAGACCCAGATCCGCGATATGGCTGATCTGATCGAAAAGGAACGCCGGGACAAGGTCGATGCCGAGGGCAGGTTCCTCAGGGAGCAGGAGTTGTCAGAGAGTGCCCGGGCGCAGGTCGCTTTGCTCAACCAGCAGCTTGCGGCCATGCGTAGTCAGCTTTCACAGCTTAATGCGACCCTGGAAGCCTCCGAACGTTTGTCAGAAGAACAGAAGGTCGAAATTTCTTCTCTTGGGGAGCGTCTGAACCGGGCGTTGGCCAGCAAAGTCGAGGAACTGAACCGCTATCGCAGCGAGTTCTTTGGGCGTCTGCGTGAGGTTCTGGGCGGGCAGCGTGGTATTCGTATTGCTGGTGATCGTTTCGTCTTCCAGTCGGAAGTGCTGTTCGAACAGGGTTCTGCGGAACTGGGTGTTGAAGGACAGGTGCAGCTTGCGGCCTTTGCCGATACGCTTGTCGAGATTTCCCAGCGTATTCCGGATGATCTGGACTGGATCCTGCGTGTTGACGGTCATACGGACCGGGTTCCCATCGCCACCAGCCGCTATCCGTCAAACTGGGAACTGTCGACCGCCCGCGCTGTGTCCGTCGTGAAATATCTCAAGGAACGGGGTGTTGCGGCTGAGCATCTGGCAGCGACAGGCTTCGGCGAATTCCAGCCTATCGACCCGGCAGATGACGAAATCGCCTATCGCCGTAATCGTCGTATCGAACTGAAGCTGACCCAGCGTTAGAAACCGGCGTCAGCCGGGTTGCCCGGGATCGCTCATGGATCCCGGGGTGATGACGAGGATGTCAGTCAGTGAATTTCCGGACCACGTTTTCCAGCAGACGGGAGATGTTGTTGTCGAAATTGTTAGTCGGCAGCGACCCGCAGAAGGTAATTGAACCGGTGGAAAACACAGCGCCGCCGCCGGGATGGTCGACATAGATCATGTCGGCACGGATCAGCTTCTCCGGGGCCTCTCCGGTTACTGTCTTCACATGGGTCAGCCATTCTTCCGGCGGCAGGACGAAGTTGTCGGGGTGGTTCTCTGATGTGGCTAGAATACAGGTGTTGGGCGGTGTGCCGAGGCGATAATCGACACGATCCAGTTCATATCCTGCCGCCCCGCCACCGCAGAAGCCGAAATCGCCGATGATTTCGTCTTCAATGCCTGCAAATATCCAGGCGGTGTCGGGGGCGTAGGAATCCGGCTTGCGGCGGTAGTAAGTGCCTTCAAAATCCCCCTGAACCGTATAGCCGACACCAACAAGTTGCTGCGGCGGACGGGCATTGCGCCGCCAGGTGCCGCCGTAATCGCCATCGAAGGCATGGTAATACTCTCCGACCTCTGCCGGCCAGGCGCGTAAGCCGCCCTCTGACCGCCGGATTTCGATCAGGCCGTCCAGTTCGGAATGCAGGGCAACCCGCCAGTAAAACCCGTTACCACCGAGATAGATCAGCTTGCCGCCGCCATCGCGGTAGCCCTTGAAAGCATCAAGCGAGCCTGTCGTATGATATTCCGGATGACTGCCGGTCATCACCGCCTTGTAGGGGCTCAGTAACTCAGCGCCTTCCTGATGCAGCTCCCAGTCGGTCACGATATCGAAGGGGATATCTTTTGCTGCAAGCCAGGCCAGCAGATGCGTGTCTGCCGGGAAATGTCGCAGGCCGGACACGGATTCCGGATTACCGAAGACATGATAGCCGGGGCGGAGATTCAGGATCGGTCGATGCCAGGTCGTATGGCAGATGCCGGAACCATCGGTATGTTCGTTATAGGTCGACAGGCCGAAGTCAGGATGGTCATACGGATTATAGGGAAAGGCATCCCAGTCCGCTGCGCGTTTTCGCCAGTGCTCACCGAAATCCGCCCGGGACTGGTTGGCATAGATCACGTAAGTGAAAGTAGAGATGACAAGGCAGAGGTCCGCCGTCTGGCTGCCGCGTGGCGGGCAAATGAACAACGGCATCAGGTCGCGATGTTTGCCGCAGGTGATCTGCACAGCGTAGGCCCCGCTTTTCAGATCGTCCGGAATGGTAATCGTGAAATCGGTTTCCCATCCGGCATCAGCGATATCATCGTCGTGGAAATGGATGGCGCCATATTGTTCCGGGGCACGCGACCAGTTCATTTCGGACGCATTCCAGTTTGATCCGGTCATTGCACGGGCAGGGGCCTGAACAAGATATCCATCAGCGGCCAGCGAACCTTCACCGGGGACGGTAAAACTGGTCATGTTCCGGCTGAAATTCCAGGCGGCGACCGGTTCGCCTTTCCCGGTTTCATACAGGGCCGGAAACTCGATCTTGCCGTTGTAATGTGACGCCGGGTCATGTTCGTCGACAGCAGCCACCAGAATGCCAGTGACAGCGTCTGTTCTTATGGATGGCAGCGCGATTTCGGTTTTTGTCGGCGTCTCACCGATCACGGGCTCGCCGAGCATCTTGCGGGTCAGGACCATTTTGCCGGCTGAGGGATCAAGGCTGACCTCCAGCCGATACCATCGCCGTTCCAGAAGAGGGCGATTATCAGTTGCGATAACACTCCCGCCCGCTGTGACCTCGGCACCGGCCGGACCGATCTGCAGCCCGAGAACAGCGGCGCCGTTCTGGTCCAGCAGGGTTACGACACCCTGCGTGGGCTTGTCGGGAAGGGCCGGCCATATGGTTACGGACAGCCGGAGGTTTGCCGGAAGGGGAGCTTTCAGTTTTGCCGTCATATGAGACCCGAGCGCGACAGATTGTCTGCGCGACGGATAGTCATCCTCAAAACCGGCTGCGACAGGTTCCAGCACGACGCCCGGCCCCTCCGGGTTGGGATCGCCGGAGATGATACGGACGAGGGAGGCGCGATAAGGTGCGTCCCCTGATGAGGAAACCTTTACCTCGACTTCGTCACCGGGGCGGGCAGAAAGTTTGTTCGTGTAACCAATCAGCGGGATCATATCTGGCCTGTTCTGGCGGTGTCATTGCAGGTCAGCATATAGCGATCATCACGGCGGACAATGCCGTCGGCAGATGCTGTTCAGGGTTGTCGGGAGAAATCCGGATAAACTGCCGGACGTGCCCTTTCTGGACAGTGACGCGCACACCATTTAAAAAGCCGGTCCTTTCGGCATTGCCGAATTCAGCTAGTCAGACAGAAGGTTTCCGGCGATGCAGAGCGCCAACGATATTCGTAATACATTCCTCGACTACTTCGCGAAGAACGGTCACGAGATTGTCGCGTCCAGTCCGCTGGTACCGCGTAATGATCCGACGCTGATGTTCACCAATGCCGGGATGGTTCAGTTCAAGAACGTTTTCACCGGGGCAGAGCATCGCGATTATGACCGGGCGGTGACGTCGCAGAAATGTGTGCGCGCCGGGGGAAAGCATAACGATCTGGAGAATGTCGGCTATACGGCGCGACATCACACCTTCTTCGAGATGCTCGGCAATTTCTCGTTCGGCGATTACTTCAAGGATCGTGCGATTGAGCTCGCCTGGAACCTTGTGACAAAGGAATACGGTCTGGCGAAAGACCGGCTTCTGGTTACGGTGTATCATGAAGATGATCAGGCGTTTGACCTGTGGAAAAAAATCGCAGGCCTGCCGGATGACCGGATTATCAGAATCCCGACATCGGATAATTTCTGGGCCATGGGCGATACCGGTCCCTGCGGTCCCTGTTCGGAAATTTTCTTCGATCATGGCGATCATATTCCCGGTGGTCCTCCGGGCAGCCCGGATGAGGATGGTGACCGGTTCATCGAAATCTGGAATCTGGTGTTCATGCAGTATGAGCAACTGACTGCCGATGAACGGGTCAGCCTGCCGAAACCGTCGATTGATACCGGTATGGGGCTGGAGCGTATCGCCGCCACCCTGCAGGGCAGCCATGACAACTATTCCATTGATCTGCTGCGCAGTATCATTGAAGCCTCCGCAGATGCGACATCCACTGATCCGGATGGTGATTTCTCGGTCTCGCACCGGGTGATTGCCGATCATCTGCGGGCGTCTTCCTTCCTGATTGCCGATGGCGTGCTGCCCTCGAATGAAGGTCGTGGTTATGTGCTCCGCCGGATCATGCGCCGGGGTATGCGTCATGCCCATCTGGCTGGCTCAAAAGATCCGCTGATGCATCGCCTTGTGCCGACGCTGGTTGGCAAGATGGGCGAAGCCTTTCCGGAACTGCGCCGTGCAAACGCACTGATTACCGAGACGCTGAAGCTTGAGGAAACCCGCTTCAAGCAGACGCTGGAACGTGGCCTGAAGCTGCTGGACGAAGAAACGGCCAGCATGGAACAGGGCGGCACGCTGGACGGTGGCGTCGCGTTCAAGCTTTACGATACCTATGGCTTCCCGCTTGATCTGACGCAGGATGCATTGCGGTCGAAGGGAATGTCGGTTGAAACTGATGGCTTCAACGCGGCAATGAAAAAGCAGAAGGAACTGGCCCGGGCCGCCTGGGCCGGGTCTGGCGATTCTGCTGAAGAAAGCGTCTGGTTTGACCTCCGTGAAGAAGTCGGTGCGTCAGAGTTTCTGGGCTATGACACCGAACAGGCCGAAGGGCAGGTCGTGGCAATTGTCCGGGATGGCAAGCCGGTGCGGGATGCAAATGACGGTGATGACGTTGCAGTGATCCTGAACCAGACCCCGTTCTATGCGGAAAGCGGCGGCCAGATGGGCGATGCCGGTATCATTTACACCGCCGATGGCGGCAAGGTGACGGTCAGCGATACCAAGAAACGTGTCGGTGATCTGCATGTCCATATGGGCAAGGTCAGCCACGGGACGATCAGGGTTGGTCAGGCGGCACAGCTGTCTGTCGACGGTACCCGCCGTGGCCAGTTGCGCGCCAACCATTCGGCAACGCATTTGCTGCATGAGGCGCTGCGCCGCCGTCTTGGCGACCATATCACTCAAAAAGGGTCTCTGGTTGCACCGGATCGCCTGCGGTTTGATATCAGCCAGCCGGTTGGCCTGAAAGCGGATGAAATTCAGACAGTTGAGCGCGATGTGAACAATCAGGTCCGTGCCAACGCCGATGTTGTAACCCGTCTGATGACACCGGATGAGGCAATTGAGCAGGGAGCAATGGCCCTGTTCGGCGAAAAATACGGTGAGGAAGTACGGGTCGTTTCCATGGGGGATGACCAGGGGCGCAATTTCTCGACGGAACTGTGTGGCGGCACCCATGTCCGGCGTACCGGTGATATCGGTGCTTTCAAGATCATTTCGGAAGGTGCTGTTGCCGCCGGTGTGCGACGCATTGAGGCGGTAACCGGTCAGGCGGCTCTGGATTATCTTACGGAACAGGAAGGTCGCCTGAGTGCGGTCGCCTCGACCCTGAAGGTTGCCCCGTCAGATGTGCCAGCCCGTGTTGTCAGCCTGATTGAAGAACGCCGCAAGCTGGAGCGCGAACTGGCAGAAGCCCGTAAAGCGCTGGCGACAGGTGGTAGCGGTGGCGCCGCGAAGCCGGAAGCAGAAGAAATCAACGGTGTGAAGTTCACCAGCCGGGTGCTTGAAGGCATGCCGCCGAAAGAACTGAAGGGCATGGCCGACGAGTTGAAGAAGCAACTCGGTTCTGGTGTGGTCGTCGTGATTTCCGGCAACGAAGGCAAAGCCTCGATTGTTGTCGCTGTGACACCCGACATGACGGATAAGGTCAGCGCCGTTGATCTGGTCCGTGTCGGTTCGGAAGCGCTTGGCGGCAAGGGTGGCGGAGGCCGTCCTGACATGGCGCAGGCTGGTGGTCCGGATGCGTCGAAGGCTGATGCTGCGGTGGATGCCATCAAAGCCCATATCGCTGGCTGAGTATCTGGTCTGTTCTGCCGGCAACGGACAGAACGACCTGATTTTCAGGATGCGGTGATGGTCTTTCCGGTGGCGGCTGCCAGTCGTGACAGGCGCTCATAAGCTGAAGCCTTGCCGCTGAAGATGACGCCATCAATATCATCGGTGCCCAGCGCTTCGGCTGCGGCACCGGCGTTATCTGCGCAATCCAGAATAAAGAGAGCATTTCGTCTGCTCTGTCTGCGTGCCTGACGGGCAATTTCCGCAAACAGGGGAACACCGAGCCAGCTGGCGGCACCGGGAGGCGTTGTCAGAATAAGGGGAGTTTGGGAAGCGGGGGCCGCATCAAGTGCGGCGAGCGCCGCCGCCAGATCGCAGATTTCCACGACTGGCGGCGGGTTCGTCATATCAATTCAGACTTAGCCAAGCTTGCCGAGTGCGATTGCGGTATCGCTCATGCGGTTGGCAAAGCCCCATTCGTTGTCATACCAGCTGAGCACACGGACAAGCGTGCCGCCGACAACCTGGGTCTGGGTCAGGTCGAAGGTCGAACTGGCCGGGCAGTGATTGAAGTCGATGGAAACCAGCGGCTCATCGTTGGTTGCCAGAATGCCCTTCAGCTTGCCGTTGGCGGCTGCGCTGATGGCCTTGTTGACTTCTTCAACGGTGGTTTTCTTCTTCGATGTGAATTTGAAGTCGACGACCGAGACGTTCTGGGTCGGAACCCGGATCGAGGTGCCATCAAGCTTGCCATCAAGTTCCGGCAGAACCAGACCAACGGCCTTTGCAGCGCCGGTCGAGGTCGGGATCATCGAACCGGAGATGCCACGGGCCCGGCGCGGATCGGAATGCAGGGCATCCAGCAGGCGCTGGTCGCCGGTATAGGCATGGATCGTGGTCATGTAGCCGTTTTCAATACCCAGTGCTTCGTTCAGAACGGCAGCGACAGGGGCGAGGCAATTGGTGGTGCAGGACGCGTTTGAGACGACCGTATGTGATTTCTCAAGCTTGGCATCGTTGACGCCGTAGACGACCGTGAGGTCGGCACCGGATGCCGGAGCAGAGACCAGAACGCGCTTGGCGCCAGCTTCCAGATGCATGGATGCCTTTTCCTTCGATGTGAAGATACCGGTGCATTCCATGACAACGTCGATGTTCAGCTCGCCCCAGGGGAGTGCCTTCGGATCGCGCTCAGCAAAAACCTTGATGTTGTGATCGCCGATCTTGAAGCCATCGTCCGTTGTGCTGATCTCTTCCGGGAAACGGCCATGTACTGAATCGTACTTCAGGAGGTGGGCATTCATTTCAACCGAGCCGAGGTCGTTGATAGCGACAAACTCGAGGTCTTTTCGTCCAGATTCGATTGCCGCGCGCAGCGCCAACCGGCCGATTCGTCCAAATCCGTTGATCGCGACGCGAACAGCCATCCTGATATCCTCCTGTAGATTTTCGTGTGGGGCGTATGTGAATGTAACTTGATATGCCGCGAACCGTTGATTCGTGCGGCTGGCGCAGATTAGGGGAACAGACATGGCAGTCAACCAAAACTGCGGAATATAAAGCCATTCCGTTTGGTTGACGGGCTGTTAGGTGCTTCCTATTCTCACGCCACTTCAGATTCGGCGGGTAACGTGAAAGAACTACCGACAAAATCGGCAGGCGGGGTGACCGAGGCGCTGGCGCGTATTGATGATGCGCTGGATCGCCTTGAGAATGCTGTTGCGTCCCGTCCGGCCCCTGACGGGCTTTCCGGCGAGACTGAAAACATGATCCGCAGCCTGCAGGAAGAACGTGACAGTCTTGCTGAGCGCAATCAACAGGCGGATGAACGCCTCGCTGCGGCAATCCGGCGACTTGAAAAAATGGTAGGCGGTTGAGATGGCCAGCGTGAATGTCACGATCAACGGACGCTCTTACCAGATTGCCTGTGACGACGGTCAGGAAGCCCACCTGAAACGGCTGGGAAATTATATCGACAAACGCATTGCAGAACTGGTCGCATCAGTTGGCCAGATTGGTGATGCACGCCTGCTGGTGATGGCGTCATTGCTGATCGCAGACGAAATGTCGGACGCCTATTCCAAACTGGAAAGCGTCGCAGGGAGCAAGAATGACAGTCCGGCGCGAAAGGCCCGTGAACAGGAGGCTCTCGTCGGGTCACTGAATCGGATCGCGGACCGTATCGACAGCATTGCGGTTTCCCTCGGGCAGACCTAGATTGAGATAGCGAGGCTGCCCTGTGCGTTAGGCACCGATATTCCTGGGGCCGATAATTCTCTATAGGGAGCTGTCCCTTGGCGGACCCTGGTCCATCAATATGGCGCCCACCTGGTAAACAGGGCCACAGAGAATACAAACGCCGACGGCAGTGGTGGCTTCGCGTTACCTTCTTTCTTCCCGGATTCGGAGCAATATGGACATTCCTGCAACCAAGACCCGGTTGAGGAAGATGCAGGCTGCATTACGGGATGGTCTGGAACCGCTGTACCGCAGGGAATTGTCCGACCGTATCTCCGACCGGATGTACGATTTTCTGACCTGCCGGGCGGCGGTCAATATTGCTTTTTACTGGCCGATGCGAAGCGAGGTTGATCTTCGTCCGCTGATGTCGCGGCTGGCGGCTGAAGGCAGGGGCGTTGCCTTGCCGCGGATGACCGGGCAGGGGCAGCCATTGCAGTTTCACCGGTTCACGGATGAGACTGAACTGGTCGCCGGGGATTTTGGCGTTCGGGAACCGGCAGAGACGGCGGATAAGGTGGTTCCGGATGTTGTTGTCGCGCCGATGCTTGCCTTTGACATGGCTGGTTTCCGGCTGGGATATGGTGGTGGGTTTTATGACCGGACGCTGTCGCAGTTGCGGTCCGAAGGGGATGTTCTGGCGCTGGGCGCCGCCTATGACAGGCTGCTGGTGCAGGACGTGCCGAGAGATGAATTTGATCAGAAACTGGATGCCGTGATTACGGAAATGGCTGTTTACGAGGAAGGAAAAGTACGATGCGGGTGATGATGCTGGGTGATGTGGTCGGCAAGGCTGGCCGGGAGGCGGTCTGCAACATGACGCCTAAACTCCGTGATCGTCATAAACTGGATTTTGTGGTCGTGAATGGTGAGAACGCGGCGCATGGTTTCGGGATCAACGAGAAAATCTGTCATCAGTTCTATGATGCGGGTGTCGATTGTCTGACCACGGGAAATCATGTCTGGGATCAGCGGGATCTGCTGACTTATATCGAAACGGATCCCCGGTTGTTGCGTCCGGGTAATTTCCCGAGCGGCACGCCCGGTCGTGGCGGGTCGGTTTATGAAACCCCGTCAGGTCAGCGGGTGGCCGTGTTCAATGTCATGTGTCGTCTGTTCATGGACCCGCTGGATGATCCCTTTGCCTGGCTGGCCGAGCAGATGGAAGTCCTGACCCTGGGGGACCACGTGGATGCGATCCTGGTCGATGTGCATGGCGAAGCAACCAGCGAGAAACAGTCCATGGGAAATTTCATGGACGGGCATGTCAGTGTTTTCGTTGGTACCCATAGCCATGTCCCGACGGCCGATGCACGTATCCTGCCAAAAGGGACGGGTTATCTGACCGATCTGGGCATGTGCGGAGATTATGATTCGGTTATCGGGATGCGCAAGCAGCCGGCGATTGACCGGTTCGTCCGCAAGGTACCGGGTGATCGTCTGTCCCCTGCAGAAGGCCCGGCCACGATCTGTGGCATCATCGCAGAGATTGATGACAATACCGGACTTGCCCGGTCTATCGAGCCGATCCGCCTTGGTGCGCATTTGCATGAGACTGAACCGGCGTACTGACCCGGCGTGGGGATTGTTCGGTCCAAACCGAAGCAACTGCCGTTTCCTGTCAGCAGACTGTCCTAAGTTACCATCTTTCATGGGAGACTTTTGAATGGAACAGTTTGCACATTATCTGCCGGGAATTTTGCTGGCTTACGCTGCCTTCTTCCTTGGTATCTTTAGTCCGGGGCCGAATATTCTGGCGGTGATCGGAACATCCATGTCGCTGGGGCGACGCAAGGGATGCCTGCTGGCGCTGGGCGTGGCCAGCGGATCATTCTGCTGGGCCATGCTGACCGTCATTGGGCTTTCCAGCCTGCTGACGGCCTATGCGGGTGCGCTGACCATCATCAAGATTGTTGGCGGTGTCTATCTGATCTGGCTTGGCGTGAAGGCGTTGCGGTCTGCAGCGGCGAAGAACGATATGCCGCTGGCGTCGGTGGGTACAAAAACGGACAGTCCGGCGCGTGATTACCTGCGCGGCCTGTTCGTTCAGATGACCAATCCGAAGGCTGCCCTGTCCTGGGTAGCGATCATATCACTTGGCCTGCAGGCTGATGCGCCCTGGTGGGTGGCAGCGGTTATCGTTGCCGGAACCACGATAATGTCGGTCGTTATGCATCTCGGTTATGCGCTGACTTTTTCAACGGAACCGATGGTGAGGTTTTACCGCCGGGCACGCCGATGGATACAGTCGGTGCTGGGGCTGTTCTTCTGCTTTGCAGGGGTACGATTACTTTTCGGCAGAAGCTGACTTTTCTGGCCTGTGTCCGGGTAAGGGCACGATGCGGCGCAGAAAATCGTTGCGTTCTGCTGCTGATCTTGCGACTCAACCGGCTATGCCTACACTATCCGGATATGCTGCCTTATCGCATGACGTGAAGGTGGGCTCTGTAATCATAATCAGCTTCTAGTTACCGGAGACGACATGGCTGGCCATTCACAATTCAAGAACATCATGTTCCGCAAGGGCGCGCAGGACAAAAAACGTGCCCGTCTGTTTGCCAAGCTGGCGCGGGAAATTACCGTGGCGGCGAAACTTGGTGGTGAAGACCCCGGCTCGAACCCGCGTCTGCGTTCTGCGATGGCAACGGCGCGTTCCAACAATATGCCGAAAGACAATATTGAACGCGCAGTGAAGAAAGGCCTCGGCGGAGATGACGACGCCAACTTCGATGAAGTTCGCTATGAAGGTTATGGGCCGGGGGGTATCGCGATTATCGTTGATGCCCTGACCGATAACCGGAACCGGACTGCCTCCGAAGTCCGGGCTGCATTCAACAAGTTTGGCGGTAGTCTGGGAGAAACAAACTCTGTCAGCTTCATGTTCGACCGGATTGGTGAAGTTCGCTATCCGGCTGATGCGGGGTCATCCGAAGCAATTTTCGAAGGGGCGCTTGAAGCTGGCGCCAGCGATGTCGAATCCGGCGAAGATGGTCATACGATCATCTGCGAGGTGAATGACCTGAACGTGGTTCGCGACGGTCTGGAACAGCAGTTCGGTGAAGCAGAAAGCGCCCGTCTGGCCTGGAAGCCGCAGACCCTGATTGCGGTTGATGCGGAGAAGGCCGAGACCCTGATGAAGCTTCTGGATATTCTGGATGAGAATGATGATGTTCAGTTTGTCGCAGCCAATTACGATATTGATGATGATGTTCTGGCGCAGCTGAGCGCCTGATATCATGCAACCCCGCCGACGACTTCTGGGGCTGGACCCGGGTCTGCAAAACACCGGCTGGGGGGTGATTGATGTCACGGGTAACCGGCTGACCCATATAGCCAATGGCGTGATCAGAACGAATGGCAAATTTGCAATGGCTGACCGTCTTCGCCAGTTGCATGAGGGGTTGCAGGATGTGCTGAATCTTTATCAGCCGGATGAGGCAGCGGTAGAGGAAACCTTCGTGAATAAAAATCCGTCTTCAACCCTGAAGCTGGGGCAGGCGCGGGGTGTGGTCCTGCTGGCGCCGGCGCTGGCCGGACTGCCGATTGCGGAATATGCGGCCAATCTGGTGAAGAAGTCGGTTGTTGGTGTCGGCCATGCGGACAAGACGCAGATTCAGATGATGGTTTCGACCCTTTTGCCCGGTGTCAGCTTTGAAAATGCAGATGCGGCGGACGCGCTTGCCGTTGCCATATGTCATTCCCATCATCGTGACCGGATCAAACTGGTGGAGGCTGCGCGATGATAGCTCAGTTACGTGGTACCCTTGCAATGATTGCAGAAGATCATGCCGTCATTGATGTCGGCGGCGTTGGCTATCAGGTTTTCTGTTCGACCAGCACCCTGAGCAAGATGCCGCCGGTTGGCGATCCTGTAACTGTTGCCGTGGAAACGGTGGTTCGGGAAGACCGTTTTCACCTGTTCGGATTTCTGTCGGCTCTGGAGCGGGACTGGTTCCGGCGTCTCTGCAGTATTCAGGGCGTCGGGCAGAAGGTGGCGCTGGCCATTCAGTCCTCCATGAACGC